>Ga0102932_1000530_pt1 | contig 19303 bp, 15 predicted proteins | sample SalPonR1_C_D2_MG_FD_78212 | JGI IMG/M metagenome (GOLD analysis project Ga0102932, IMG submission 78212) | Salt pond soil microbial communities from South San Francisco under conditions of wetland restoration - Salt Pond MetaG R1_C_D2_MG | ecosystem: Environmental > Aquatic > Marine > Intertidal...
CCGGTCGTTTGATTGGCCGGGTTGTAAACAAAAAACGTCCCCGCATTGTAGCCATAGCTGAGCGGGTAATGCTTCGGAGCCCCCGTGTCGTCGGTCCGCAAGGTATCGTTCACCTCCGAGGGACAGAGGTAAGTCGGAACGCGAAAACTGGCAATTCGCTGCGTCCCGGACGACGTCGTGATCAAAGCGGCACCGTAACCGGCCGAATAGTCGACCCCGTCGGCCAGCGCGATCTGCTCGATGTAAGGCAGCACGCGCGCCTGACACGACCACCCGTCACCCGTGGCGTTACCGGGATGCGACCAAGAAGCGGGCAATCGCGTCGTCGAGGACTCGTAATTGTGCAGCGCCAACCCAATCTGCTTCATGTTATTGGAACAGCTCATCCGACGCGCAGCCTCGCGAGCCGCCTGCACCGCTGGCAACAGCAAGCCGACCAAAACCCCAATAATGGCGATCACAACCAACAGCTCAACCAACGTAAAACCTGTCCGAAAGCGAACCTGCGGAGCGGTAGGAGCAACACAAAACGGACGGCGGGACATGGGCGGGCCTTAAGAATCGGGCGGGGAAATCGAACGTGACACAGAAATGACGCTACTGAGAATCAGTCTCAACTGCAATCACTGCGTCCGATTTTAAGGCCCTGGGATCGCCCGTCAAGCAATAGGAGTCTTTTTAGCGCCACAAATTGCGAAAAACAGGCTCATGCAGAACCGCCCACTCACCTGCTTAAAAGCACCCCTGGCAGAGAGACGGCAAAACACCACTGACCCCATGCCAAAGGCACCTAATCGCCCCTTAAAACTCTTGTGCCGAACATTGTCAGCAAAATGCTTGCCATTACCGATCATTCACTGTACTCTCACGTCTCAACGAACGGCTGCTAGCACCGTCCTTGGAGCTGCAGCCGACTCCTGCCGACTAGATGGTGTTGACATGGCAGCTAATGGATCGGAACACGTCGTCTTTTCAACGCATGGTTGCCATTTGGTGGCCCGTTTGACCGATTCCCAAATCGTCAGCATGGCGGTTGCCTCGCAAATTCGCGATTCCTTGCTCCACGCCCTCAAACAACAGGGTTCGGGCGTCCGCTCCGTTCGCATTGACCTGGGTCATGTCGAACAGATCGGTAGTGCCGGGTTGAACGAATTGATCGGATTTCGCACCCGAGCGCAAGGCCAAGGGTTGACCGTCGAGTTAGCCGCACCGCAACCGCAGGTGCGTGAGGTCCTGATGCTGACGCGGCTCGACCGGATCTTTGAAGTAGAAGAAATGCCGATCGAGCCCAGCAAGAACTAAGCGGGATGGCGCGGCTGTCGTGTTGGTAACCCGCCGCGTCAGCAAGGAATCTGGTAACCCGCCGCGTCAGCAAGGAACTCGCTAGTCAGCCCCACACTCACTAACGCGTCGGGTTTCCATCAACTCGACAATCGGTCACCCGTCGGTGCCGATGCAAGCGAGCGGTTGCTCGCATGAGCAAAAAAATCGGCTCGTCTGCGCAGCAACGAATTGCCGGCATCGTCTATGTCAACGCGTCGAGTGCGTCGAGGACCTGCTGGTCATGCCCGTCGACCTTGACCCGTTTCCAGACCTTGGCGATCTTGCCATCGGCGTCGATCAAGAAGGTACTGCGTTGGATCCCCATCGACTTCTTGCCGTACATATTTTTTTCCCGCCAAGCTCCGTAGGCTTCACTGACGGCGTGCTCGGTATCGGCTAGCAGCGGAAAATTCAGCTCAAATTTATCGCGAAACTTTTCGTGGCTTTCCACACTATCGGTGCTAACTCCCAGCACCGCGGCGCCGCGATCCTGCAAGGCCTCGCTGGCATCCCGAAACGCACAGGCTTGCTTGGTACAGCCCGGCGTGTTGTCTCGTGGGTAAAAGTACAGCACGACCGGTTGGCCCTTAAAATCGGCCAATTTCACGGTCTTGCCGTCGTAAGACTTCAATCGAAAGGCCTTCGCCTTGGAACCTTCTTCGAGCCAATCGGCCATTGGTGAACCTCGTTTGTGATCGGGGGTTTGGAGGATACTGTCAGGAGAAATTCAAAACCGAAGCGATTTGCTGGCAGCGTACGACCGAGTATCAAGTCGTTTCAAGGGTGGCGTGACAGAAACCGCTGGGGCGTTAGAATTTGGTCATTCCATTGCTGACCGGGCCGCCCGGCCTCGATTGCCACTGCAAAAACCCAACGACACGGGTTGGCATCTTGATGGCTGGCGAACCGCCACACTGCGGCACGTGTCGTAGTCTGACCGTATGCTTCTCCTTCCAAAAATGCTGCTGACCTGTGACAGAAAATGATTCCGCGCCATCGCCAGCTTCGCTTCGTCCCCACGGGACCGCGGGCGCCCTCAAGTTGGCCACCGCAGCCGCAAAAGTCGCACTCGACAATCGCGCCCAACAGGTGCTCGTGCTGGACGTTTGCAAACAGACCGCCCTGTTCGACTATTTTGTGATCGCCAGCGGAACCAGCCGTCGGCAATTGCACGCGATCAGCGAAGAGATCGATGACGTGCTGGAAAAACAGCTTGGTGACCAGCGAATGGGCATCGAGGGTTACGACGAAAGCCGCTGGATTGTGCTCGATTATGGCAACGTCGTGATCCATCTGTTCGACGAAGAGATGCGCGCCTACTACGACCTGGAATCGCTTTGGGCCGACGCCAAACCGGTTCCCTTGACCGACCTTGGCTTGGTCGATACCTCGCGAGATGCCTCCGAGGGTGGCGAGTAAGCGATGCAGATTCAAAACTTGCTGCGACAGCGGTTGGCGGTGGCGTTGGCGGGCATGACCGACCAGGCACAGGAATTTTCCAGTCTTGTCCGGGCAACGCAGGATCCGCAATTCGGCGACTACCAAGCCAACTGCGCAATGCCGCTGAAGCAGATCCTGGGCATCCCGCCGCGCGAGATCGCACAGCAAATTGTCGATCACTTGGATGTCGACGAACTATGCGAAACGCCAACCATTGGCGGTCCCGGTTTTATCAACCTACGCCTGCGCGATCAGTGGATCGGCGAAGCCACCACCGCTCTGCTTCACGATCCGCGGTTGGGTGTCGACCTGCCACAGCCACCGCGGACGATCGTGGTCGACTTCTCCTCGCCCAACGTTGCCAAACCGATGCACGTCGGGCATATCCGCTCGACGGTGATCGGCGATGCGCTTGCTCGGACACTGCGGTTTCTGGGCCACAAGGTGATCACCGACAACCATCTGGGCGACTGGGGCACCCAGTTCGGCATGATCATTTATGGCTACAAACATTTCGTCGACCAAGCCGCCTTCGAAGCCGCCCCGGTGCCGGAGTTGCTGCGGCTCTATCGGTTGGTCAACGGCTTGATCGATTTCCATGCCGCTCAGGCAGGCTTGGGCGATGCGCGACAAGCGACCGCAAAGCTGCAAGCCGAAGCCGAGCAAGCGGCGACCGCGGCGGCATCCGCGGAACCAACCCAGGCCAAAAAACGGAAGAAAGCGGCCGATGGGTTGGCTCGCAAAGCGACCGCGGCGGCCGCCAAAGCGAAAGCGATGGAGCAAAAAATCGCGGCCGTAAATGCCGATCCACGGCTCGCCTCGATCGCCCCGCAACATCGCGACATCGCCCAGGCGGTCTTGAGCGAAACGGTCAAGCTGCACCAGGGGGACGCCGAAAACGCGGCGCTGTGGCACAAGTTCCTGCCGCACTGCGCCGACGAGATCAATCGCATCTACGATCGGCTGGGCGTGGATTTCGACCATACGCTGGGCGAAAGTTTCTACCACCCGATGCTCGCCGATGTCGTCACCGAATTGAAGGCTTCCGGCGTGGCGCAAGACAGCGAAGGGGCAGTCTGCGTGTTTGTCGAGGGTTTTGAAGCGCCGATGATCGTCCAGAAAAAAGATGGTGCGTACCTGTACGCCACCACCGATCTCGCGACGCTGAAATATCGCCAACAAGCCTTCCAGCCCGACGAGATTTTGTACGTCGTCGACTCGCGCCAAGCGGACCACTTCGACAAACTGTTTGCCGTCGCACCCCTGATTGGGCTGGGACAGATTCGCCTGGTCCACGTGCAATTCGGAACCGTGTTGGGCGAAGACGGCAAACCACTGAAGACGCGGTCGGGAGCCAACGCCGGCCTCGAAAGCCTGCTCGACGATGCCGTCGCCGCGGCGATGGAAGCGGTCTGTAGCCCCGAGCGGGCGGCGAAACTCGATCCGCCGTTAAGTGACCAAGAGAAACAGCGGATCGCTGGCGTGATTGGACACGGCGCGATCAAGTACGCCGACTTAGCGCATCACCGGGCCAGCGACTACCGCTTCAGCTTGAACAAGATGGTGGCTCTGGAAGGCAACACGATCGCTTACCTAGAGTACGCTTACGCGCGGATTCAAGGCATCTTGCGAACCGGCCAGACCACCGAAGCGGCGGTCCGCGAACGAGGCACACCGATTCAACCGACCGAACCGGCCGAACGAGCCCTCTGCTTGTCGCTGCTGCGTTTCCCCGAAGCGCTTCAGCAGGTAGCCGACGATTACGCTCCCAACGCGTTGGTCGACTACCTGTACGACACCGCTCGCAAGTACATGGTCTTCAATGACAATTGCCATGTGCTGAAAGCCGAAGATGCGAACGTCAAAGCGTCGCGTCTGTCGCTTGTCGCGACCACCGGCACGGTCCTACGAACCGGGCTGTCGCTGTTGGGAATCGAAGTCGTCGAGCGGATGTAAATCTCGCTCGAACAAAGTCGCTCCGAGTGGGTTGCGGCACCGTGAGCCGAGCGGCGGCCGCCGCTCGGCCAGCAGACCCCCACGCGACCGCTGGCCAACACGCTCTCTACCGCGTCACGTGGTTGGCTTCCATCGCCGCTTGCCGCGTCACTTCGATTGCCGAGCGGGTGTAACGCGAATGCGACTGATAAAAGTGATTGAAGGTCTCTTCATTGGCGAAGAAGAACATGCGATTGAACTCAGGATCCTTCAGGCCCCACTCGCGACTGCCTTCCACCAAGCGACGCTCTTCGAAGAACAGCACCACATCCATGCCATTCAGGACCGGCGTGTACTTTTCGGGCGTTGTCCGAAACGTTTCCATCGCGTCGGCCGATGAGAACAAATACAGTTGGCCCAGATGAATCAGCCCAAATTCCAACTGACCAGGTAGCCATTGATCGTTGTCGATCACAGCGACCGGGCAGTAGCCTTGCATCGCCAAAGGCGGCTGCTCGATCTCTTGCGCTTGCTCTTGCGCTTGCTCGGGAGCCTGCTCGGGAGCTTCGAGGGGCTCCGCTGCCGGTGCCGTCATGCCGCCAGCTAAATTCGACGATGCAGGGCGGTTGTTCTGGGGCGGCTGTAAGTCAAAGAATTCCGAATCGGGTGTGCTGTGCGAGCGATGGGCCGCAGGGGCCGCGGCAACGCCTTCGATGCCGGGCGGCAAAGCAAAACCGGGATGAGCCTTATCGGCCGGAGGCAACTGTGCCAGCGCATCGGCCGCTGGCACGCCCAACGCGGTTTGCGGCGACGCTGCGTCAGCGCCGGCGTCATAAGCCTCTGCGCGAGCCGGGCCTTGGCTTTGGGCCGGAGCTTGAGCGTAGGGATTGCTCTGCGTCATGGGGCCGGCAGCGGCGTATTGATTGGTTTGCGTGGGCCCGTAGTTCTGTGCGGGTGCGGGTGCCGGTGCGGGTGCCGCGGCGATCTGCGTACCGGCGTCCAGCGGAGACTGCGTCGGCATATTGGCCGCCGGAGCTTGCCCGGAATACTTTGCCAACATCCCTTGGAAATCCTGTGCCGCTTGCGGGCTGACGCCGTGGGCCAAGACCGTTCCCTCCGAAGTGACGATCACGTCCGTGGGAAATCGGCTGACGCGAAAGGTTTTGGCCAACGATGGATTCTTTCCACCATGGACTTTGACCGGTATGTAATGCTGCCCGATGGCTCCGGCCAATTCCGTCGATTGAAACGCCCCCGCCTCCAGTTTCTCACACCAATGGCAATTGTCGGTGTAGAAATGCAACAGCAGCAGCTTGCCCTCTCGCTTTGCCTGCGCGTGAGCATCCCGCAGATTCTCCTGCCAGGGGATTTCCGCACGAAGCGTCGAACCGGCGGATATCAGCAAACAGGCAAACGTTAGAAATACTGATCGCATTGCGATCCCTCGCGAGCTGTGGAGTGGTCTATTTGTCGAGCGGCCAAGGGGTTTCCATCGACCGTGGCTTCCGACTCAGGGGACGTCGGACCGCGGCGGCCCAACGAACCTTGTGGAGAGACATCGGCTGTACCGAATATGAGGCTTCAACGGAACCTGAAAGTCAGGCAAACTTTTCCGATAATACCGTTGCCTGAGCCCTACAGCGGTTTATACTGGGGCTAGCACAGATCGGGGTTGACACCCGTAACCCCCGGCGTATATTTGGAGCAAATCAAACGGAATCTTTTACTTTTCACGCCCAGCGTGAAATCTCTGCTTCGGACCCCCCGACTGTCCGGCCTCGGGTTAGAAACCTGAATGGGCTTGGAAATTTCCGGAAGAGGTTTTCAGACCTAGTCGTCGATTTCTCGGAAGAGGGTTAGTTGCAGAAGCCTTTAGACAGGTGAGTGGTTGCACGAAGCAACTGTCCTAGCGTTGGCTAGCCAAGATTTGCGGTTCCCACATTTGGCCGCGGATTTGCATCACTGCAGATCATTGACCTGAGAGAAAGAAGTCATCGTTGACCGGATTGGAGTGCGTCAAGTTTGCCGCTGGCGCGTTCTCATCATTTTCCCTTGCTATCTACCTTTCTGGCGGCATTTCTTTGTTTCCGCGTCGTCGGTCAGTCCCTTTCGGACTGGGAAGCCATTGTCGATATCTTCGACATAATCTGACGCGCGTCTTTGGATGACTCATGGCTAAGAAAAAACGGACCTATCGAGGCCGCGGCGGTTCCGCCAGCGGCGGGAATGCAAATTCCTTTGGAGGCAACTCCAGCAGCAACAACGGCGGCGGCCCGCCTCGCTCACGACGTCGACGACGTGGTGGTGGAGGTGGCGGCGGCGGCGGCGGCGGCGGTGCTCCCGAAGGGGACGGCGGCTCGCCGATCGACAACGATGCACCGCTCAGCGAAGGGGAAGGCATCCTCGAAATGCACCCCAACGGCTATGGATTCCTCCGCAGTCCAGAGTCGAATTATTCACGTGAGCGAAGCGATCCCTTTGTCCCGGGAACCATGATCGAAAAGTTTGGTTTGCGGGAAGGAGTACAGATCAAGGGGATGGTCCAAGAAGCCCGGCGCCAGCAAGGCCCGCGGATCCGCGAGATCATCAGTGTCGAAGGCAAGACGCCCGACGAATATCTCGAAGTAAAAGACTTCGATTCTTTGACGGCGGAAAACCCCGACGAATGGCTGCGTCTGGAAGTTGGCCGTCAACCGGTCACCAACCGTGTGATCGACCTGCTCGCTCCGCTCGGTAAAGGCCAGCGCGCCCTAATCGTGGCTCCGCCACGCAGTGGCAAAACGGTGATGCTGCAAAACATCAGCCAAGGCATCTCTCAAAATCATCCCGACGTGAAATTGATCGTTTTGCTGATCGATGAACGCCCGGAAGAAGTCACCGACATGCGACGGAATGTGCCGGGTGGCGAAGTGATCGCCAGCAGCTTGGATATGGATGTGGAAAGCCATGTGCGATTGAGCCAATTGGTGATTGCTCGTGCTAAACGCCTAGCCGAAATGGGCCAAGACGTTTTTGTGCTGCTCGATTCCATCACGCGGCTCGCCCGGGCCTTCAATAAATGGGTCGGACGCGGTGGACGTGGTGGCGCAACCATGTCGGGTGGACTGGACATCAAGGCGATGGATATTCCCAAGAAATTGTTCGCAACCGCCCGGTCCTTCCAGGAGGGAGGCTCATTGACGATCGTGGGTACCGCCTTGGTCGATACCAACAGTCGCATGGACGAAGCGATCTTTCAAGAGTTCAAAGGGACCGGAAATATGGAAGTCGTCCTCGACCGACGCCTTGCCGATCGCCGCGTCTGGCCATCAATCGATATCTCGCAAAGCGGTACGCGGCGTGAGGAATTATTGCACGATGAAGAGACCTACGAAGCGGTCACCATGCTTCGCCGTACGCTCAGCTCGATGCATCCCTGCGATGCAATGGAGCAATTGACGACGCAGTTAGGTCGATTCGAGAGCAACGAAGAGTTCATCAAACTGATCAGTGGTGCAAAACTGGCCAACTAGCAACCCTCACTTTATTCAAACGCCGAACGTAGCTACACTTGGGCTCGTCAGCGGTTAGCTGGAGGATAAGCGAATTGGTGAGCGGCCTCACTGGAACTGAGGTACCCCGCAAGGGGCTGCGGGTTCGAGTCCCGTGTCCTCCGCTTTTCGAAAAACACCGCCTAAAACCACGGTTTTAGGCGGTGTTTTTTTATTGGCACACCCTGCCTCTCCAAATACTCCGCCGAACGTTGGAGCAGCATGATTCCAGGGCGACAAACCAATACGTCTGCAAACTTTCGGCCCAGACAGGGCCGGCCAGAATCCGAAGAAGCAGTTGCCAAGGCTGGGGGATCGATTGCATCGGCGCCTCCAAGAATAAGTAAAGTCCAGACGCTGGCCGATTCACTCGCGATTGTGAATGGCTGGTGGGGGGAGGAGAGCGGGGCCGGCGGCCATGCCCGTGCGAAGGATTATGGAAATCCCAAAGGCATGTCCTGTGGGCAACGAGTTTTACACAGCTAAGCACCTCGACCCAGTTCATTCGGTACAACGGTGCGCCCGCGTCCCGAAAGGTGAAACCCAAAGATTCTTCGGGAGGTGCTTACGCGACCTCGAGAAGCACCAAAGAACGGGCAGCGAATCCGCAGATGGCCGGTGTGGAAATTCTCAGCCCAATCGTGGCAAAGAAGTTCAAGGACGACCTGCATTTTGAATGCGGTGAGTTTCCGCCAAGTTGACGATTTGCACCTTGAACTCTGTTTGAAGAACGAATCGCCAACTCGATCGAGAAGTGGTGCTGCTTTTTTCCTCACGCGGAGGAGTCAACGGCTGCAAAGACCGGACGGGTTAACGGCCTGTCTGTTAAGCAGGTGTGCAGGAATCATTCCACAGAAACCTGCTTAGCATCATTGAATGCACCTTTAATTTTTGAGGTGCCGTTTACGAGGAAATGATTTCGGTTCAGGTCCTTCCTGATTTTTCGCCAAAGCCCTTCAACTCTCCCAAACCGGGCGCGGAAGCCTGCGCACCGAGACGGGTGACAGAAATAGCTGCCGCTTCGTTAGCGAACGATACCGCTTCTTCGATTTTCATTCCGCCGGCGATGCCGACCGCCAGCGCGCCGTTGAACGTGTCGCCTGCCGCCGTGGTATCAACGACCTTCATATCGCGAACGGGAATCCGTCCAGAGAACCGTTCGCAATCCACAAACGCACCTTGCGAGCCCAACGTAATGACGACGGCTCCGACTCCCTTTTTTCGCAACACCGCAGAGGCGGCGTTGGCATCGTCGAGCGTTGCAACCTTGATCCCGGTGAGCCGTTCGGCTTCGGTTTCGTTGGGTGTGATGACGTCCACCTTGGCCAACAGGGCATCGGAGAGCGACTGAGCCGGGGCGGGATTGAGAATCACGAATTTTCCTTTTTCGTGACCGAGCGAGGTCACGTACTCAATCGTTTCCATCGGCGTTTCAAGCTGCATCAACAGCACACTGGCCGCATCGATTGGATCGATGGCCAGATCGACGTCCACGGTACTCAACGCATTGTTCGCGCCCGAAGCCACCGCTATGCAGTTTTCGCCATTGCCATCGACCATGATAGTCGCGACGCCGGAGGGCAACTGTGGATCGACCCCGATAAAATCGGTGTTGATGCCCTCATTCTTGAAACCGGCAACGGCTTCTTTCCCAAAAAGGTCATCACCGACCTTGGCTACGAAAACCACCTCGCCCCCAAGCCTGGCGGCGGCAACAGCCTGGTTGGCACCCTTGCCGCCGGGATTCATGAAGAACTCACCGCCGAGGATTGTTTCCCCCGGGGCGGGCAGACGCTCGGATTTGATCACCATATCGGTGTTAGAACTTCCAACGACTACAATTTTTGGCATCCTGAATCCTTGGAAAACTCTTGCCTCTCTCGATATTTAACAGCCGTCTATCCTGTCAGCTTTCCGGCTTCGGGTCGGCTTGCATACCGAAGAAGGGGTGTTTGCGTCCGTTAAACGAATTCCTTCCAGCGTAATGCGATCCATGTTGGGCGTGCGCACTTTCGTGGCACTATATTGGGAAATTGAAACGCGTTACCGCAAATGTCCTGATCGTGCCAGACCAAGAGATAGTCGCCACCGTCGAGGCCGGCTTCGACGCGGAATCCAATCCAGGCCAAATCGTTCGTCGGCATGAAGTCATCGCCATATTTGCCGATGAAGCTGTAGTCCTGCGGTTCCATGACGTCGGTCAGCACGGCATGTTCATGAATGTTGCACATGAACAGTCGATTGCAATCCTTTTTCGGGAGCGCATCGCCCGGATAGAATCTGGCTCCGGCTTTCCGCCTTCGCCATTGAGCATGCGGCGCAGGTTTTCGTGAAGACCGCTCTGCCGCGCGAGGCATCGGCGGTCGCGATGGCAGCGGGAGAACACAACGCTTTGTATTTTGCGAACAACTGCTCGCGATCTCCCGCGACCGCGCGTACGATCTAACGCAAACGCGCGTACGGTACCGAAACTTTGGCAAAGCGCTATCCCTGCATTTCGTCGAGCGAGCGGGCGACCTGAGCTGGAATGTCATCGCGTGAGATCTTCTCTTCTTGCAGAACCTCCAATAACGCTTCCGCGTAGACTTCTCGTGACGCGAGCGTTCCAATCACCGCTAAGCAGGCAGGTTAGAGTCATCGGGTAAATGAGCCGCCTTGGCGATAGCCGCGGTTCCTGAATACCACCGTGGCTATCGCCAAAACGGCTATGCAATGAGCGATAAAAAAGTGTCGCACGATCCTAACCCACGGCAAAGCCGTTCGGATTTTGCTAGGGTGGAAACGGGCTCATGAAGACGCGTGACACCTCCTGCCCTCCTCCCTTTGCAGCCTGGAATTGTAATGTTCGTTCGCCACTCGCTCCCGCTCCACTTTCTGCTTGCTTGGATGTTCGCCGCCATCGCTGGTGCGGCCGAGCCCACAGCGGCACCGAATATTGTCTTTATCCTTGTTGACGACATGGGCTACGGAGATCCGGCCTGCTGCAACGCCTCGTCCAAGATCACGACGCCCCATATCGACTCATTGGCCCGCGATGGCATGCGATTCACGGACGCACACGCCGCGGGGCCGCTGTGCCACATGTCGCGGTACGGACTGCTAACCGGCCGATATCCATTTCGCACCGACGTCTCTCGATGGCCGAGCCATGCCTTAATCGAGCCGGGACAAGCCACGCTGGCATCGATTCTGAAATCGGCCGGATACCGCACGGCGATGGTTGGCAAGTGGCATCTTGGTTTCGAGGAAGAGGGTTACGACCAACCGTTGCCCGGTGGTCCCGTCGACTGCGGCTTTGATTCGTTCTTCGGCATCCGCGCTTCGACCGACATTCCGCCCTATTTCTACATCAACAACGACCGCGCGGTCGATCCGCCCACCGAAGCGATTCCGGCGAACCAGAGCGAAGGCTGGTCACCGATCCAAGGCGCGTTTTGGCGTGCCGGTCGCATCGCGCCAGAACTGGCACTCGCCGATGTGCTGCCGCGATTTACCGACGAAGCCATTGCGGTGCTCGACAATCATGCTCAGCGGGAATCGCGCGACCCCTTATTCTTGTATCTCGCGTATCCGGCACCTCATACTCCCTGGCTGCCCGCCGAGGCCTATGCTGGTAAAAGCGGCGCCGGCATGTATGGTGACTTCGTCATGATGGTGGATGCCATGATCGGCCGAGTACTGCGAAAGCTGGAGCAGACCGACATGTCGGACAACACGCTGCTTATTTTCTCGTCAGACAACGGGCCGGTTTGGTACGACGTCGATGCCCAGCGCTTTGGGCATTCGAGTGTCGGTGCCCTGCGCGGCATGAAAGCGGATGCCTGGGAAGGCGGGCATCGGGTCCCCTTTATCGCCCGCTGGCCTCAGCAAGTCCCCGCCGGTTCGACTTGCGATGCGGTGGTCTCCTTCGTCGACATGCTGGCCACCTTTGCCGACATCCAACAACGCCCGCTTCAGGCGAACGAAGGTCCAGACAGCTTTAGCATTTTGCCGCTGCTGCGTGGCGCACAAAAAGCTCAGCGGCCTTCCCTGGCGCTCGCATCGGGGCGCGGCCTGAAAACGATTCGCCAAGGACCGTGGAAGTGGATCCAAGGACAAGGATCGGGCGGATTTAGCAAGCCCCGCAAAAACGATCCGGCACCGACAGATGCACCGGAGCAGCTATACAATCTTGCCGAGGACTTAGGAGAAACAAACAACCTGTATCATGACCAGCCCGAGAAAGTACGCCAGTTGCGGCGGACGTGGCGGCAAATCAACGACGCCGGGCGTAGCAATCACAACGGCCCCAACCTTCCTCTGTTGGATTTATCGGACCAAACCGATCGGCACGTCGTGATCGCGGCCGGCACCAAGCAGACGTATCAAGGCCATCCGACGACGATGCTGATGGGCGACGGCAAGACACTGTTCTGCGTGTGGTGCATTAATCATGGCGGTTCGGCCGGCCCGATGGCGCGCAGCGATGACGGCGGCAAAACCTGGGAGCGACTCGACAAAATTCTGCCGAAACGATTTTCAACGCACCAGAACTGTCCCAGCATTTATCGGCTGACCGACCCAGACGGCCAGGAACGACTGTGGGTTTTTTCGGCGGCACTCGGTCAACGTGGCGGTCCCGGCATGCCGCGGATCATGAGCGAAGACGGAGGGAAAACGTGGCGGGAATTGCCACCGCTCGGTTTCCCCTGTGTGATGACCTTCAGCAGCATCGTGCAACTGCAAGACGGCCGCTACCTGGGACTGTATCACAAGGGACCGGAGGGCAAAGATCGCACGCCGCTGGAGGTGCTGCAGACGACAACCGCCGACGGCGGCCTAACATGGTCCGAACCAAAAGTCGTCGCCGCGGTCGAAGGCAAGAATCCTTGCGAACCCTTCGCGTTTCGCTCGCCGACGGGGGATGAATTGTGCTGCTTAATGCGTGAGAACACTCACCAGGGAAACAGCTTGATGATGTTTTCTCAAGACGAAGGGCAAACCTGGAGCCAGCCGATCGATACGCCGTGGGGCCTGAGTGGTGACCGGCACATGGGCGTCACGTTGCCCGATGGCCGCCTGTTCGTCGCCTTTCGAGACATGGCTCCGGCCAGTCCAACGCGGGGTCATTTTGTGGCGTGGGTCGGAACCTATGAAGATATTCGCCATAACCGACCGGGCCAGATGCGGGTCAAACTGCTGCACAACCACGCGGCGAATGTCACCGACTGCGGCTACCCAGGCGTCCATGTACTGGCCGATGGCACGATCGTGGCGACGACCTATCTCCAGTACCGCCCCGGCGCGGAGAAGCATTCGGTGGTCAGCGTACGGTTAGCGCCGGAGGACCTCCAGTTCTGATCCAGTTCTGATCCAGTTCTTTGTCGGTACCGCATCAGTCGTCGCATGCGGGCAAGCTGCTGCCGGCCGGTTTTTCGCCCGGCACCACTTCAGCGGCGACCTGCGAGAGCATCTGCAACACGCACTGTAACGTCATCATGAAATCGCTGGTTGTCAGCACGCCGCGCAGCTTGCCATCTTCAGTGACCGGCAAACAATGCACGCGGCGTTGAATCATCAGCGTAATGGCGGGGCTGATCAAAGAGTTCAATCCAGCGGTGATGATGTCGCTGGTCATGATCTTCGACGCGGTCCCCACATCGGTTTTCCGCAAATCGCGGTCACTGATAATCCCAACTAACTTCTCGCCTTCGCAGACCAAGATGTGATGCAAATTTGCCGATTCCATCTTCTTCCGAATCTCGCTAACCGGCGTGTTTGGCTCGACCGTTGTCATCCGTTTCGACATAATGTGCCGCACGCAAATGCGACCTTCCAACAAGGCATCCATGTCGCGTGAAAAAATGTTCAAGATCTGCTGTCGCTTGACAAACAACTTGTCTCGAGCCAATTGAGTCGGCAGTTCGCCAGTCACTCCGTTGCCGCCCGCCAGCCGAGCCGCCCGTGCGGCACGTAGATGCGGCGCGAGCAATAAGGCGCTCGCCAACAGCGAAGTCGCGATGACGATCGCACAGGCAAGCGCGGTCCGCGCACGATTGCTCATCGGCGGCGCACTGAGTCCCGCGGGAGACTTGGCAGCCAATGCGGAGTCGGATGTGGCGGAAGTCGCGGAAGAGCCGGGTGCCACGTCATGGGAAACGGCGGCCGGTGAGCCCATCGATGCTGTCACCTGCTTCATTGTCGAATCGACGCCGTTGCCAACGGCCCACCAAATACCAACACCGCCGAGAGCCAGCACCACAGTGCAAAGCATATATTCAATTGCGGCCGATCCATGCCGATTTCGCCACGTCGAATCGCATCCAACAGTCCGTTGGTTGTCTCGACGCCCCACACCACCCCAAGCCCGTTGCATATTATCCTCACCGCAAATTGTGTTGCCGTGCAACATTCCGACAAACTCTCTGCCGTTCGGATGCACCCTCGTCGAAACCCTAGCTCACAAACGAGGGGGATGCCGAACCGCCTTGTCAGAATCGGCGAAACCGATCGCGAGTCCCTGTCGCCTATCGCTTCTGGACACGCCGGCAGGTTGGCTTTCCGCAGGCCGGAACCGAGCGATAAAGTTGATCGCTACTGATGCAAGTCGACGCTGACGACGGTCGAACGTCCCAACTGACCTCGGACCCACTGTTTGACTTCAAATGCTGCTGACCAAGCGGCTTTTTTCAGTTGCGGCGTCATGGAGGGCGCTTCGGCTTGCAGTTGAAGCAGTCGCCGTGGTTCGCCCCGAATCCGTTGCTTGTAGGTCTCATCGCCGCGCAGCATGTCGAGGCCCATCATGCCGGTTTCGTAGACATGACGGAGCGTCGTCGCCGTGATGATGCGGCCGGGTTCCAAGGCTTCGAACCGAGGTTCCATTCCCGACATATAGGAATACAGCACGCCGTCGTCGCCCACGACTTGCAGTTCGCCGGCAATCAATTCGCCCTCGTGCATCAGCAAGGGTAAACGCAACCTTTGCTGCTGAAAAAATTGGACCACGACGGAGGTGATAAAGCGGCGCATGGAGTCGTTGGCAAAGCTTCCCGGTTGGCCGGCCGATTCCCATTTGCGTTGGTGAATCTCGATTAATTGGTTTATCTGGCGAGTGACATCCTCGACCGATTCGGTTGTCTGCCACGCCAACGCGACGTCGTTCGCGACGCGATGGCAGCGCGCCTTCATTTTTCGGCGACTTGACTTGCTGATCGAACAGAGATGTTCTTGCCAGGTTTCGCCGCGGGTCGGTTTACACCACACACTCATCCGCGACGTCGCCCGCACCACCGCCTGCCGCTGCTCTAAACCTGTGGCCAGTCCGATGACCGCCGGGTCGCCTTCGACCATTCCATCGATGTCGAGCTGATCCCAACCGTCTTCGCTGGAGTCGGCGACGGAGGCTAGCCATCGTCCGATCGTGATTCCCGCCACTTGCGTGTCGTACTTGGCCAGCGTGAGAATCGACACATGGTCGGTACACGCTTCCCCCTGCCCGAACGCGATCAAACGCCGGCGTCCTCGTTCACGATAGCGCACCAACGGCAAAGCCGCCAACAATGCGCCATCAGCTTGCCGCGCAGTGATCACGTAAGGCTCCGCATCGGAGCCCAAGGTGTCGGCGAATGCTTCCCACCAAGCCAGCAACCAAGTACTTTGTCGCAGGGGATTCCCTCCCGCCAAGCGGTTCCAGAGAGAGCTTTCGAGCAAGCTTTGCGTCGTGTTTTCGCGTTGAATTTTCAGCACAATCATCCACCCGGGTGTAGCTAAAGTCCACAAAACTGTAGCTCAACCCCAGCGGGATCCTGCGTTTGTCCGGCCGGTAAGTTAGAATCCTTCATGGCGGTCTCGAGCGACCGCTACCAACCCTACAACCTTCCCACCTCTTTCATGTGAACGAACCATGTTCCCATCTTCTCGCTCTTTCTGGCCAACCGCTTTGTTTTCGATCGGTTTGATTACCTTATGCATTTTTCCACTCGCAACGCAGGCGGCCGATTGGTCGCAATTCCGTGGCGGCGACGGCACGAATTACGTCCCCGAAGCATCGCTCCCGAGCGAATGGTCTGATAGCGACTACGCTTGGCAATTCGATCTATCCTCTAGCGACGTCGGCACGCCCGTTGTTTCCAACGGCACCGTTTTCTTGCTCAGCGGTGACGTCGCGTCGGCAGAGCGGCGGATCGTGGCAATCGATTTGGCGACCGGCAAACTCCGCTGGGAGCAACGTTACCCCGCCTCACCCAGCCACCTGCATAATCGCAACACCTACGGCAGCAGCACTCCCGTGGCGAATGACAAACATGTCTTTTTCTCCTGGGCTGAACCGGATCATACCTGGCTGCGTTGCCTGACCCACGATGGCGACGAAGTCTGGGCACGCGACTTTGGGACTTGGAAAAGCCAACACGGTTTTGGAACATCGCCGACGCTGATCGGGGATTTGCTGGTGCTGTTCGATTCGCAACAAGCCGACCAGTTGCCCGCCGATGTGCCACCGGGCCAGAGCCGCATGATTGCCCTCAATCCGTCGAGCGGAGAAACCGTCTGGGAAACGCCGCTGACGACCACTCGCGTCTGCTACGGCGTCCCCGCTCTGTTCACGACGGCCGATGGCCAGCGGCAGATTGTGGCGGCCAACACCGGTGACGGCCTGTTTGGGCTGGACTATGCCACGGGCAAGAAACTGTGGAACAACCGCGTCTTCAAAGCTCGCTGCGTCAGCACTCCATTGGTCGCCGGGGATCTGGTGATCGGCTCGGCAGGCAGCGGCGGAGGCGGCAATCATCTGGTCGCGGTCCGTCCGACAGGGGACAGTGCCGAGGAGGTCTATCGCGTCGAGAAGGGAGCTCCCTACGTTCCCACTCCGGCGATGGTCAAAGGCGATCTGTTTCTCGTCGACGACAAAGGCATCGCTTCGTGCATCGACGCGACAACCGGTGAACGACGCTGGCTGAAACGGGTAGGCGGGACTTACAGCGCTTCTCCTATCGTATTGGGGGATCGCATGTTGATCGTCAGTCTTACAGGCGAAGCGACCGTGCTGGCGGCGGCTCCTACCTTCGAGAAAATCAGCTCGTTCGATCTCGGTGGCCCCGTCGGCGCAACGCCGGTTTACAGCGATGGCAAACTGCTGCTGCGGATCGGCACTCGCTTGTGCTGCTTGCCGACCCCGTGACGCGGCTGGCCACCGATCCACACCGTGTCCATGGCCTGCGCGCGGGCTGTCAAGGCTTGGTTCCCTTGACGGCCAAGCTACAGCCGTGGATGAATGCGTGGTGCGAATCGCCGTTACCGGCGAAGTGGCTGGCCGAGTTCGGTTCGCCGCTGAATGTGCTCAACACCGAACCGTTTTTCCGCAACGTGGGAGCGTTGCAGGCGGTGGCGGAATCGCGTGGGTTGGACTTTGAGTTGTACTTCGCCCGCAAAGCCAACAAGTGCCAACGTTTCATCACGGCGGCAAAGCAGCTCGGTTGCGGCATCGACACCGCCAGCTCCCAAGAGCTCCAGCAGGTGCTTGATCAAGACTGCCCGCGTCATCAGACCATCTGCACCGCCGCCATCAAAGAGCCAGCTTTGCTCCGCCAGTGTGCCGCCAATCAGGTGACCGTGGTGGTTGATAACGACGATGAACGATGCTTGCTGGAACAGATCGCCAACGAAACCCAACAGACGCTTTCGATTGCGTTACGGCTGAGTGGTTTCGAACATGAGGGGACCAAGCTGCCTTCGAGGTTCGGCTTTGACATCGACAGCCTGCCCGCACTGCTGGCGACGATCACGCCCGGCCGCCAAAGCAGACAAGCTGGCGGTGGAAGACTGCGGATCGACGGGCTGCATTTTCATCTCGACGGAGGCAGCATCGAACAACGTGTCAGCGCGATCGCACAATCGCTGCGAGCCATCGAGACGCTCCGGCAGCAGGGCCATCAACCGCGGTTTCTCGACATCGGTGGTGGCATTGCGGTCAGCTATTTGGAATCGGCAGCCCAGTGGCAGACGTTTTGGCACGAGCAACATCGTGCGTTGCTAGGCCAGCGGACACCGATCACTTACCGCAACGACGGCTTAGGGCAAATCGCGGTCAACGGCCAAGTCCACGGCCATCCGGACAGCTATCCGTATTACCAATCTCCGGTGCAAGCGGCTTGGTTGGGTAAACTGCTGGACACGATCCATAACGGCGAAACGGTTGCCGACGCGATTCGCCGGTCGGGCCTGCAACTCCGCTGCGAGCCTGGCCGCAGTTTGCTCGACGGCTGCGGCATGACCGTGGCTCGCGTGGCATTCCGCAAACCTACCGCCCATGGCGACTGGTTAATCGGGCTAGCGATGAATCGTACGCAATGTCGCGCCGGCAGCGATGACTTTCTGGTCGATCCGCTGCTGATCCCGAACTCGAGTACCAACCGCACGCCACCGATCGCAGGCTATCTGGTGGGGGCCTACTGCATGGAAGCCGAACTGCTCAGCTTGCGCAAGCTGCGGTTCGCAAACGGCATCGGGCTTGGCGATCTGATGGTCTTTCCAAACACCGCCGGGTATCGGATGCACTTTCAAGAAAGCCGTTCGCATCAGTTTCCGCTGGCGAAGAACGTGTTCGTCCAGGACGACGCCGAGTCCCCGCCGTGGCTGGAACCCTGCGACCGCTGAACCGGAAAGACAAACCGCGGCAGGTGATCGTTGGCGACCACCCGTGGCAGAAACCTGATTGCTTAACGGGGAGCCCTTTCGTTTCCCTTGTTCTGACCGTCCCACCACGCTTCACTGCGGTCCCAAACTTCCTCCGGTGCAACCGGCACATCCGTTGTCGGATCGCTGTTGAACCACAGGTCGCTGTTCCCCAGCGATTCGACTTGAGCCAACACGCGTTTCTCGGGCTGACCAGTCTCCTCGGCATCCCGTCCCAAATCGCGTTCATACCACATCCAGCCGATCGACGGTTCGGCTTCTCGTTCCGGTTCCAGCTCCACGACAGGCTCGGGCACCGGGGGCTGGTAGACCGGTTCGGGACGCACAGGTTCGGGACGCACAGGTTCGGGACGCACAGGTTCGGGACGCACAGGTTCGGGACGCACAGGTTCGGGACGCACAGG
>Ga0102932_1000539_pt1 | contig 19077 bp, 21 predicted proteins | sample SalPonR1_C_D2_MG_FD_78212 | JGI IMG/M metagenome (GOLD analysis project Ga0102932, IMG submission 78212) | Salt pond soil microbial communities from South San Francisco under conditions of wetland restoration - Salt Pond MetaG R1_C_D2_MG | ecosystem: Environmental > Aquatic > Marine > Intertidal...
GAGCGCGGCGCCAATCCCACTGCGGCCGTTACGATCAGGGACCGGCAGACGCTCAGACGTCTCGCGTCCAACCCGGAGATGGCGCTTGGGGAGGCTTATACCGAGGGCGCGATAACCGTGAAGAACGATGATCTCCACGGGCTGATGAGTCTGCTACTGCAGAACCTGCTGAATCGCGGCGACCACTGGCTGCGACGTCCCGGTCATATAGCGCGCGTGGCGCTGCGCCTTGTGTGGCAATACAATCCGGCCCGCCGGGCGCGCGAGAACGCAGCTTATCACTACGACCTTTCATGCGACTTCTACCGCCTGTTCCTCGACGAGGACATGCAGTATAGCTGTGCCTATTTCCAGTCACCCGGGCAGTCGCTAGAGGAGGCGCAGGAAGCAAAGAAAGCACATATCGCACGCAAGCTTCTGCTTCAACCGGGCCAGACTGTGCTTGATATCGGCTGCGGCTGGGGCGGCATGGGCCTCACGCTGGCTCGGGACCATGCAGCAAACGTCACCGGAGTGACGCTGGCCGTTGAACAGCAGGCGGAGGCCAGCCGCCGCGCCCGCGAGGCGGGCCTTGCCGATCACGCGGAGTTTCGACTGCAGGATTACCGTCACGTTGAGGGCCGCTTTGACCGGATCGTATCGGTGGGAATGTTCGAGCATGTAGGCGTACCGCACTATCGCGAGTATTTCGAACACCTGCGGGACCGCCTGGACGACGGCGGCATCGCACTGGTGCACACCATCGGCCGCTGTGCGCCGCCGGACGCCACCAATCCCTGGATCGAACACTATATTTTCCCCGGGGGCTATACACCGGCGATGTCGGAGGTGGTCAGCGTGATCGAGCGCTCGGGGCTCGTCATCACCGATGTAGAGGTACTGCGCTATCACTATGCCGATACGCTGCAGCACTGGTACCGTCGCTTCATGTCCAACCTCGACAGCATTCGCCAAATCTACCCCGAACGCTTTTGCCGCATGTGGCGCTTCTACCTGGCCTCGAGCGAAGCGGCGTTCCGCGTTGGTGACCAGGTCGTGTTCCAGTTCCAGCTCGCCCGTCGAGGCAGCGCCGTTCCGGTGACGCGCGATTACCTCTACGCATCCGTTGCGACTGAAAAGGCCGCCTGAGGCGGACGCAAACGAGAACATGATCTGCTATGCCATCGGCCTTGACCTGCTTTAGACGGCAGGCTGAGTAACAGCATCGGGAAAGCATCATGTGGCACACACGTGACAATCACCGCCCGCAGGCATCGCGACGTGTGGCAGCCCTGTCCGGCTTATTCTCACCAGGCGTCCTGTGGCTGACCCAGTGGACGCTCGCCCCGGTGACGCAGGCGCAGGAACCGCAAGGCGACGGTATGAGCGACAACACCGTGAGTGAAAGCAAAGCGTCTGCTCTGCTGGTCGACGACACCCCGGACAACATCGACCTTCTGGTGAACATTCTCAAACACGATTATCGCGTCAAGGCCGCGATCAATGGCGAGCAGGCCCTGAAAATCGTCGCCCAGACCTCGCCCGACATCATACTTCTCGACGTGATGATGCCCGGCATCGACGGCTTCGAGGTCTGTCGTCGCCTGAAGGCTGACTACACCACGCGACACATTCCCGTGATTTTCATCACAGCGATGATCGGCATGGATGATGAACTGAAAGGCCTTGAGCTCGACGCGGACGAATGGGAGATCATGAAAACCCACGCTGAAATTGGCGCCATGATTCTGGGCGACGATCCGTCGGATCTGATGAGCATGGCGCGCGAAGTCGCGATAACCCATCATGAAAAATGGGACGGGAGCGGTTACCCGCGGGGGGTGGCCGACGAAGCCATTCCGCGGATTGGACGTATCGTCGCCATCGCCGACGTCTTCGACGCCAAAGACGACATGCTCGACATCCGCGATCGTTATGCATAGCGACCCGTGGGCTCACAGTGAGCGCGGAGCAGCGTATCCAGGGCGAAGCCCCGCTGCGGACTGGCGTCACTGACTCACCAGAAAGCGTACTTTTCAGTGTGTACCACGTCACCCGTATGCAGCAATTCATTAAAAGTGATTGATTCAGCTCTCACGCCAGTCAGGCGCGAACTCGGGATCAATCAGCCGCTCATCGCGATCAAGGGCAAAGATCCGCTCCATCTCGCCACGGGTCAGCTCAAAGTCGAAGACATCAATATTGGCCCGGATGTGCTGTGGCTCGCTGGACTTTGGGATGGCGATCACCTGCTCCTGCTGTAACAGCCAGCGCAGTGCCACCTGCACCGGTGTTTTCCCGTTCACATCGGCTATCTCGCGAAGCGTGCGATCCTCCGCAACCTCTCCTCGGGCTATGGGGCAGTAGGCAGTCACCAGAATGCCGTGTTTCCGGCAGTAGTCGCGTATAGGCTTCTCGCCGAGGAACGGGTGATACTCGATCTGGTTGGCAAAAATCGGGCTTCGGGATACTTCGCGTGCCTTTTCCAGCCGCGGCACCGTGAAGTTGCTCACGCCCACGTGCTTCACCTGGCCGCGGTCCTGTAAGTCGTTCATGGCGGACAGCGTTTCGTCCATGGGAACCGAGTCGTCGTCCCAATGGATCAGCAGCAGATCGACATAGTCGGTCTGCAGCTTGTCCAGGCTTTCGGCAAAGGATTCCTTAACGCCGGCCTCGTCCAGGTGCTCCCACCACACCTTGGTGGTAATGAACAGTTCGTCCCGCTGAATTCCCGACGCGACCAGCGTCCTGCCGATGTCCTCCTCATTCCTGTAGGCCTGGGCGGTGTCGATATGGCGGAAGCCGGCCGACAAGGCCTCATTCAGGGCCTTCTGGCACTCTTCGCCCTTCATCTGCCACGTTCCGAAGCCGAGAGCTGGCACCGTGTCACCGTCTTTTTCACGATAGATCATTTTTTCTATGCTCGGGCGGCTCATAGCAAACTCCTCACATGTCAAAACGATGTACAAATAGGGTAGAAAAGAGAATTCGTTATTGCCAGTTGAGCGTGTTCGGTGCTTGCGACAGACCGGTCATGCCATGGCACGGTCTGCTGCCCGTCGCCGCCGTGGTCCGCGCCGCGGGCGGGCATCTGCCTCGCAACAGATCAAGGAACAAATGCCATGCCCCGCTACACCGGGCTATATCCGCCACTTGTGCTCCTCGACCGAGGTGCGTTAGCGTGAATGTTGAGCCTCATTGGTTCTGCAAAACCCATCAGGGCGCACCGGATGCTCTTTTGCTTTCCGGGCGAGATCCCTGTCAATCGTGGCCCACCAGCAAGGAGTTGTATATGTCCAGCGAACAGACGACCAACTGGCCGGAACTGGCCATCAGTCTCTACGACAAGCTTACCGGCCGCGGCGCCGAGATCACCTACGAGTTCGAGAACATGGAGGTCTGGGTGCCGAGCGGCACCGGAACCGACGCCGTCAGCGCCAAATGGAAGTTGAACGGCGTTCTGAAAATCCGCACCCGCGACAACGTCAGCGGCTGACCCCATGTCGCACTCACTGCGTGTAGAGGCCGACCTCTTCCTGGAAGCCGCCAACGGCGGCACCGTTCATATCGAGGCGCTTTCTGAACGGGTGACAGTGCATCTGCCGGACTTCCGGACGGCCCGCGAAAATGCAGGGCTGTACCGGCGCAAGGCGACACGCGTGCAGGCACTGCATCGGCTGCAGCAGGGACTGCAGGCCGGCGACCTGACACTCGACATCGTGGTGCGCCAGCACCGCGTCGCCCATCTTGCCCCCGATTCCCGCGGCAGTTGGCTGTCGCGGTGGCTGGGTTTAGGCGCCTTGGCTATATCTCCGCTGGGTGTACTGCGGGCTTTGCTGACGCGCTAACGTCTCCGGCAAGCTTGGCCAGTCCAGGAATATCGGGCTTCTGCAGATGCGAACGGAAGCCGTCCCCGGCTGGGCGCCACAGAATGACTTTTCTGTCGTCCGCATCAATCAGGAGCTGGCGAATCTTTCCCCCTTTGGCGCGATATTCATAAACCGGGGCGGGGACGGGGACGGGGACGGGGACGGGGGTCTGCTCACGACAGGCGGGGATGCCTGCAACCGGACTTATGGCTTCGACGGATGCTGGGATTCTGGCGACGATAGCAAGCCCAGTGACCAGCGCCCAGGAACCTGCACTGTTTGGTGCAGCAGGACTCGGAGATGCTGTTTTCGCTATCGCCTCCATACCCGGCGCCATCTGTAACAATCCTTTACGATTTCGCGCTTGAAACGGGAAAGCCTCTGCCGCAATTTGCGCCACGAATTAATGCACAGACCAGATTTTAGGAGAGAACAGTGGTGTCATCGTTGCGTCATTTTGTTTCCAGGAACGTTCGGCAAGCGCTTATTGCAGGAGGCGCCTGTAGCGCGATGGCCAGTCATACCTATGCCGGCGTGCCCACTCCGACTATCCTGCTGGAAGCCGTTCCGGCTACCGCGGTTCCAGCGCTTACCCCTCTGATACTGGTACTTACGTGCGTCATGCTCATTATTGTCGGCATGCGGAATCCACGCATGAAACCGGCATGGCGAAATACGCTCGGCTCGTGTGTCCTGTTTTCCGGCGTGGGCCTCAGCGCCTTCTATTTTTATGAGACGAACGCGGCTCCGTCGGGCGAGAAATTCACTCTGGACGGAGCGCAGTGTGATGAGTCACCCATCAAGGTCGAAGTGGTTTCGAATGCCAGCCTCAAAGGCCCCAACCCTGTTAACGATTTAACTGACAATCGCATCCTGAACAGCTGCGACGTTGACTACAAGATCGTCGAGTATCGCCTAGGCTGCACGACTGATGGATTCAATGACAACGGCTCGCCTGAGGGAACGCTGATCAAGGCTGGCGAGGAGCGGGTTATAGGCTTTTGCTTTGAGCCAGAACAGCCTGTATTCCAGATCAATCCTCCCAAGGTAGGCTAAGGTCGTGTCCGCTAGGGACCCGGTTCCGGGTCCCGCATTCCAGGACTTGCGCGCTCACGAGGTGTCCTGCATCCGCAAAGGCGGATTCTTCAATTTCGTCACTGAAATTTTCTTTGCGTTGTGCGACGGCTAGGCTCTCTGCCCTTTTGCTTTAAACTATGATGGGAAAGCCATGCAAGAGAAGCCGAGCGCCACGCTGGCGATAATCTTCACGGCACCGCCGCACTTTGGGCAGATTTCCACTTCGATAAGGTGAATTGATGCGCAGCGTCAAGAGAGGGTGCCCTGGGACATCCGGAAAAAAAGAGTCGGTGACGGTTTAGTCAAAGGGCGGTGACTGTGGCGTAACTTGGATCGGAAAAGCCCTGTACGAGAATATCGCTCGTACAGGGCAATCAGCTAGAACCGATACAGTACCCGGCCGAACAGGTTGGTACCCATGGCAGGAAGTCGCTCTCCAATGCCGACATCCGGATTTACCACCCGGTTGTAGCCACCCAGATGCGGGGCGTACTCTCGGTCAAAGACATTGTCTACGCCGACGGCAAGCTGCAGCGCGGGCGACAACTGCCAGGTGCTTCGCAGGTTCAAAGTTGCGTAGCCCGAGGATTTCTCCTCTCTATTAGTTTCACTGATATCGTCCTGGGACGCATAGGCGATGGTCTCCACCATAGCGGTCCAGGGCCCTTCGGCATAGCTCAGGCGCAGCGAGGCGTTGAGCGGTGCAAGGCGATAAAGATTGTCTTCGATATCGCGGCGCTTACCACGAACGTAGTTAAGCAGGCCCGATAACTCCAGCGTATCTGACACGATCCATGACCAGTCCATATCAAAACCATAGAGCTCTGCATCCACATTGCTAAATTGCAGTGGATCGGCGCGATCCGTCCCGTTAACCCGGTTCATCATGCGCGTCATTATGGTCGCCGGGTTGCTCATTGGAACAGGCGTCCCTTGAATGTAATCGTCGATGCGATTGTAAAATACCCGCGGGTGCATGCTCAGGCGTGAGACGGCCAAATCCAGGCCAAACTCCAGGTTGCGGGCTTTTTCCGAATCGAGATCAATATCGCCGATATACACCTGCATGTCGGCTAGCCCGGCGGTCGCTTCCAGCGGGAGCCACAGATAACGCTCCTGATAGCTAGGGGCGCGTTGCTTTTGCGCAATCCCCAGATATAGAGATACCTCGGCACTCAGCGTGTAATTCAGCTTCGCGACCAGGTCGACATTAGTGTCTGTCTGACCGCGATCCGCATTATTGAACGCATCTCGCAGTGCCTGAGCCGGCGGCATCATCAGGGCTGGGGTCCCGTTGACCTCCCCGGAATCCGAACTGATGCGATTGACCCGCAGTCCGAACTCGCCGCGCAAAGTGCCGCTCAAGCTTTGCTCGCGCTCCAGATAAGCACCAAAAATATCGCGTCGCGCTTCGTTAAAGTTCACCACAAAGAACATCTGGTTATTTGGGTTGTCGATGTTCGAATCGTGTTCTTCGCTAAACCCGTCTACGCCCGCACGCCAGAGTCCAGCGTCGTCGGCAAGGGAGGCTTCCAATTTAAAGCCCAGGTTTTTCGTGTCCGCAATGTTCTGACGCCATAGCGACAGCGCCGAAGGCGCAGGCCGCAGGTGGTAGTTGGACATGCCGTGATCCAGTTCGTGGGCATAAATCGATGCCAGTACCGTCAAACCATCGCTGGGATCATGGCGGTAGGTCAGCTTGTAAATATCGCCTTGGAAGTAATCGATGTCCATGGCCAACGCGGGGGTACCGGCATTCCCGGTGTCGTTGTAGCCATAGTCCAATTGTACACTGTGGTCCCCCCAGCGCAGCCCATAGCCCAGATCGTAGCGCTGCCGTTCGTAGCTGCTGGGCAGAATCGTTCCCCTGGCAAACTCGGTGTCATCGCCTTCTTGCAGCATGGCCGCAACTTTGATTCGGTGCGTGTCATTAGCAACCTGAATATCCGTGTCGAGCTGATAGCCGCCGTTTGCCGATTGCGCGCTGCCTACCAGGCGCCCTTCCATTCCGAACTCGCTACTGGATGCAAAGTCCATGCGCCGCGTACGCGCGTCAATGGCCCCACCAATGGCCTCCTGCGCAACACTGACGGGCGCGATCCCCCGATAGATCTGCAGCGCTTCGAGTTGCGCGGTGACGGCATAGGATATGGGTGGATCCATCCAGTTTGGGCCCGCCGGCGCCAGTAAGCCGCCATCCAGGGAGACTGCAATACGGGGACCAAACAGGCCGCGATACTGGGGTATACCAGTTATAGGTCCATTGCTGGCGATATTAGCCCCGGGTGCCTCACGCAGGAGCTGCGCAGCGTCCGGCGAGATGCTCAGGGCCTGGGTAACATCAATGGTGCGGGCATCGCGCCGGGCCGACACAGTCAGTTCTTCCAGCTCCTGGGCCGATGCCCACGGCTGTGTTGATAGTGCTAAGAGTACGGCCGAAAGCCCGACATAAACATAGTGCTTGTACATTTGAATCTCCCTGATGCGCCCGCAGGCGCACGGCAAACGAATCCACGGCTGCGATGAGCAGCGTGGAAAAAGGGTTTGTTGGGGTCGTCAGTTTGACTGACGGGAAGATTTAAACCGGTGGGGAACGTACCGGCGGCCGTAACCAGCCAGCAGCGCGGTAGGCCAAGCTGGGCCGGCTCGTCGCCACCCATACAAGAGCTAATGGATCGTCACCGCCAATACTCGGAGTACCGGCGACGGCGCCGCCAACGCCGGCAAAAATACAGCCTGCATCAGCGGATGTTTCGCCCATGCCGCTGTCGTGATCGCCGGGTGAGCTACCATAAACATTGTGTTCAGCGTGATGGTGATGACTACCGGTATCGCTGGGTGCGGCTGCGGCAAGCGCGTCGATAATAAACGAGCTTCGTGCGTCTCCAGGGCACAGGTGAAACGCGGTTCCCGAGGCCGCCATATAACCCGGCGGCACAATGGCAGATGTGAGCACGTAGCAAAGCACAGCCAGCGCTGCGAGGGCCGGTCGTGCGTGCATCGAAGGCCACTTAGCCAACTGGCGACGTTCTGAAATCAGGAACATACCGCTTTCGTAGCATTAACACGCGACGATTGTACCGACTTCAATCGTCTGTTGCCTTGATATCGCGCATGGCAGTCATTACGTGATATCGAGTTTTTCGTGAGGCACGGTAACGCGCTGAAGGCCCAGAATCTCGATGGATATACCCCGAACCATGGCGGTCTCAAGCGCCAGCATGGTGATATTCACGCTGAGGTAATTTCCCCGAAATACTATTCGTTCGGCGGCCAGAATTCTATGTCGTAGTTTTGAAATGCAATAAAACTCACTGTAGTACTCATCAAACAGCAGTACGAAGGCAGCGGCCGACGCGTCGCTAATCAGCTTTTGCAACTCGCCTTTGTCTGGCGCATTGACGCGTTGAAACCGGGGTGGTCTGTTGTCGCGGTAGACATAGACGCCGGACGCATAGCGCCGTAATACGCTGGGCGATTGATACTAAACGGGGAAAATGGGCATCATCAATCGTGTTTAGTGAAAATCGGTTCATCCCCCGTTAAGTGGGGAGAGCCGGAAAATGGTGGGCCGTGCTGGATTCGAACCAGCGACCAATTGGTTAAAAGCCAACTGCTCTACCAACTGAGCTAACGGCCCGGAAACTTGGCGGGCAACAACGCATGAACATACGCTGTGAAAGAAGCGCGTATGGTACTGATCGACAGAAAAAACTCAAGCACTTTTTGCTCGCTCAATCCGCCGCGCGATAACGGGTAGGGTCAGCCACGCCCGCGTCCTTAAATCCCTGCCGTCGTAAACGGCAGCTCTCGCAGCGGCCGCAGGCTTCGCCCGTATCTGTGGCCTGATAGCAGGACACGGTCAACGCATAATCAACCTGCAGCGCCAGACCTCGCTGAATAATGGCGTCCTTGCCGAGGTCGAGCAGCGGGGCGTGGATACGGATACCGCCACCCTCGACGCCTGTGCGCGTCGCCACGTTTGCAAGACGCTCGAAGGCATTGATGAACGCGGGGCGACAGTCGGGATAGCCTGAATAGTCAACCGCATTGACACCGATAAAGATGTCTTCAGCACCAAGCACCTCGGCCCATCCGAGTGCAATGGAAAGAAATACCGTATTGCGCGCTGGCACGTAGGTAACCGGTATGCCCGGCGTCACTTCCTCTGGAACGTCAATCGCGGTATCCGTGAGCGCGGAGCCGCCAATGCTTCCCAGGTCCAGCGTGACCACCTTGTGCTCGACATCGCTGAAAGCCTCGGATACGCGCCTTGCCGCCAACAGCTCTGCCCGGTGACGCTGGCCGTAATCAAAGCTGAGGGTATAGCAGCGATAGCCTTCGCTGCGCGCCATGGCAAGCACCGTGGTGGAATCAAGGCCACCGGAGCTGAGAATCACGGCCCTGCGCGCGTCGTCAGGCATCAATGCCCGGGCTCATCGTTCCAGAGCAGCTTGTGCAGCTGCAGCTGCAGACGCGCCGGAAGATTGTCGGCCAAAATCCATTCCGCCAGCTCGCGCGGCGCCAACTGGCCGTGGCTCGGTGACAGCAGCACGTCATCGACACGGTCTGCGAGAGAGTATTCATCCAGCTTGAAGCGCGCCCACTCATAATCCGCACGATCACAGACGACAAACTTCACCTGATCATGCCGCGCCAGACACGCTAGATTACGGTAATCATTCCGGTGTACCTCCCCCGACGCCGGCGTCTTCAGATCGAGAACCTTGACCACCCGCGGGTCCACAGCCTGCACAGGGAGAGCGCCGCTGGTCTCCAGTGACACCTCGTAACCCGCATCACACAGAGCAGACAGCAGCGGCAGACAGCCGGGCTGGGCCAGAGGCTCGCCGCCGGTCACTGTAACGTAACGGGGCTTGTATTCAGCGACCTCGGATACCACCTGCGACAGCGCCATCATAGTGCCGCCAGTGAAAGCATAGGCCGTATCGCAGTAAACACAGCGCAACGGACAGCCGGTAAGGCGCACGAACACAGTCGGGCAACCGACCGTGCGCGCTTCGCCCTGGAGGGAATAAAAGATTTCGGTAATGCGAAGCGCTGTCGCGCCCTGGTGCACGGCGGTGTTCACGTGAGTCCCCGGCCTACAGGTTCTGGTCGATAAATTCTCGGGCGAGATTTGCAGCCGCGGAATCACTGTGCTCACGGATAACGCGATCAAGATACTCTCTTGCCTTGGCGCGATTGCCCTTGACAAAGTGAACCTGCCCGAGCTTGTACATGGCGTCAGGCACCTTGGCGTTCTGCGGATATTCATCCAGGAGCAAGGTAAATGACTGGCGAGCAAGCTCCGGCGCAGCTGGCTTTACCACAAGATACAGCTCACCCAGCCAATAATGCGCATTCGGTGCATAACGGCCGTCCGGGTAGCGATCGAGAAACTGCTTGAACGATGTCACAGCCTCATCAAACTCCTGACTGCGAACCAGCGCATACGCCGCACGGTAGGCGTCGCCCTCACCCGGCTGCTCAGCGCCAAGACGCCCGTCAGACCCCGGCGCGCCGCCCTGCCTGGCCCCGCTCTCCCGAACAGGCGCCGGAGCCGCGCCACTGCCGCCAGCCAGCCGCCGGTCGAGATCCATGTAGCGCTCGAGGCTCTGTTCTTTGAGGACACGGATTTCATTAGCCTGCCGTTCAACCAGACCATTGAGACGCATCACTTCCTGTTGAAGCTCCTGCACCTGAATGAAGATATCACCGACATTTTGCTCAGTGCCCTCATCGGGACTGTTCGCGAGAGGGCGATACACTGTTTCGGCAGGCTGACTATCGAGACCGTAGCTGCGCGCTCCGTCAGACGGTGCCAACGGCCGTTGCGTGGATATCGGCGGCTGCGCCGCGGCACCACCGGATTGCCGGGCCCGCTCGCGCTCGGCTTCCACGTCAATGTAATCCTGGGCCAGTAGCCCAAACGACACCGGGCTGACCAAAAGGGTCAGCCCGACTGCACGCCAGAAAAATTGCCTGGTACTCATACTCGCGGCTTTACTGACGCGAGAGTTCCACGCGGCGATTCTGGGACCAGTTCTCCTCGCCAGAGCCATACGCGACGGGCTTCTCTTCGCCGTAGCTCACGGTTTCGATGCGATAGCTCGGTATTCCATTAACAACCATATAGTCGCGCACGGAGTTCGCCCTGCGCTCACCCAGCGCCATGTTGTAATCGCGGGTACCGCGCTCGTCGGTATGGCCCTCGAGACGGACTTCCTCGTCGTTGGTACGCAACAGCGCAATGTGCGCGTCGAGCGCCTGTCGTGCTTCAGTTGTCAGAGTGGAACTATCGAAGTCGAAATAGAACGTGGATCCTGCAGCGGCAACGGCCTGCTCAAGGCGTCGTTCCTCTGCTGCGGCCTGACGCGCTGCAGCGGCTTCCCGTGCAGCCGCCTGCTCGGCCTCTCGAGCCTGCTGCGCTGCTGCAGCTTCCGCGGCGGCTGCAGCAGCTGCAGCCTCTTCCTGCTGCTGCGTATCCGTGCCCGAACAAGCCACCAGAAACGCAGCGGTAAACAGCAATGTAAGCGCCTTACCGGCAACTGGCAGATCTTTCATAGCGTGCTTCCTTAACGTGTGTGTCGTGTGTTAACGGCGTATATCCGCCGCACCTTCAAGGCATTAAGTAGGGTGACCAGGCGGGCTCCCGTACGTCGCCGCTTCGGGCTGGCAGATTAAACTTCACGCCACCGTCTACCGACACTGCCGACAGAATTCCGCGATCCCCGGATTTCGTAGCGTACAATACCATAGAGCCATTAGGGGCGATACTGGGACTTTCGTCAAGATCTGTACTGGTCAGCACCTGCAGACGGTCGGTCACAAGGTCATGGATCGCAATGTGGTACTGGCCGTCACGCTGATGCACCAGCACCACATTGCGGCCATCCTGGGCAATGCGCGCACGCGCATTGTAGTTGCCCTCAAAAGTCACGCGGTCGGTGATTCCGGTCTGCAGGTGATAGCGGTAAATCTGCGGGCGCCCGCCCCGATCCGAGGTAAAGAGGATTGACTTGCCATCCGGCATCCAGGTCGGCTCGGTATCGATCGCATAGTGCCGAGTGATGCGACTCAGCCGGCGACTGGCCATATCCATGAGATAAATGTCGGGGCTGCCGTCTTTCGACAGCACCATAGCCAGGGTGTTGCCGTCCGGTGACCAGGCCGGGGAACTGTTCAGGCCACGGAAGCTGGTGAGCTGCTCCCGCGCGCCGGAGCGTAGCTCCTGGCGGAAAATGGCCGGACGACCGGTCTCGAACGACACATAAGCAATTTCCCGGCCGTCCGGCGCCCAGCTTGGCGCCATGATCGGCTCGCGGGATTCCAGCAGCACAATCGGCCGGGCACCGTCAGCATCCGAGAGCGTGAGACGGTAGTAATCCTTGCCCTGCAGATTGCGCTCCACGGAAACATAAAGAAGCCGCGTCGCGAACGCACCCGGAATACCGGTAATATGTTCATAAACAGCGTCACTCACACGGTGCGCCAGCATGCGTGCCTCACCCGGCGCATCGGTCTGGGAACCGGAGAGCACGCTACGCTCACGGTTCACGTCGAACAGTTCGTAGTCCACCCGCAGACGCTCGCCCGGCGTCACGCGGCCTATCAGCACGTATTCCGTGTCGATGGCCCGCCAGTCTCGAAAATAAATCTCACCGGAGGTTGAGGGGTAACTCAGCATGTTGTCGCGCCGCACTGGCGCAAACTGGCCGCTGCGGCGCAGGTCATCGGCCACAATTTCTGCAACATCCGCCGGTGAAATACCCGTGCCCTCCGTGGCAAACGGAACCACCGCAATAGTAGTGGGGTCGTCCATACCCTGGGTAATCTCGATCACCAGCTGGGCGCGGGCAGAGACGGCAGACACCATCAGTGTCGCAAAAAGGAGAATTCGGGCGAGCGATGTCATCAGTAGCGTAAATCCTCTGGTCTGAACAGCAGGCGAAAGCGCCTGAAGCTTTTTTCGAATTCCCTGATCGGTAAGTTCTTCAATTCCGGGAAACTTCCCGCGCGTTCGACCGCGTTTATCGCCGAGCGATCAAAAGCGGCGTTGCCACTGCTTTTTACCACGGAGACGCTGATGACGTCACCGCTGGGAATCAGCTGCACCGAAAGCAGCACTTCCATGCCATTGCGGGCGCTGGGTGGCCGGCTCCAGTAACCGATCACCGCGCGCTGAATCAGCGCCGCGTAGCTCGCCGCCATCTCCTCTGCAGTGACCGCGACCTCTGCCGCGGACTCCGCCGCCATCGACTCGGACAGCTGTCGACGAGACAGCTCGGCCAGCGCGTCGGCGTCCAGCCGCGGCGCCGGTTTCTTTGCGGGGGCCGGAGCCGGTTCGCTGCGGCCGGTTTCTGCTGGTTTTTTCTTTGCCAAAGGCTTGCTTTCCGGGGCGGGCGCCGGCTTTGACGGTGCCGGTGCAGCCTGCTTTCTGGGCGCGGCGGGTTGTGTCTTCGCCGGCTGCCTGGGCGCTGCCTTCGGCGTCGGCCTGGCGCGAAATTCATCGATGGAAACCAGCTTGGCGTTGATGATCTCCGGCGTGATCTTGCGCGCCTGTATCACCCGATCACTATCGCTGCTTTCCCAGCGGGACAGCAGAAGAAATAACAGCAGAAGGTGCAGACAAAATGTGGCCACCGATGGCGCCAGCCACTCCGGGAGATAATCGGTGAGCACGCTAAGGTTCATTTCGGATCGTCGGTAACCAGTCCGACGCTGGGCGCGCCCGCTTCCTGCAGCGCCGCCATCAGCGTCACCACGTCGCCGTAGGCAACCGCACGGTCACCCCAGACGAGAATCGGCTTGGATGGATTGCGCTGCATCACCGCTCCCACTCGCTGCTTGACGGTGGCAAGGGATAGCGGCAGATCCTCCTGAGCACCCAGATTCAGAAACAACTGCCCGGACTGATTGACAGACACAATCAGCGGCTCGCTGTCCTGATCGTCAACCGGCTCAGTGCGGGCTTCCGGCAGATCAACCTTGACACCCTGCATCAACATTGGCGCCGTCACCATGAAAATGATCAGCAGCACCAGCATGACGTCGATGTAGGGCACAACGTTGATCTCGGCCATCGGTCGGTGCTTGTTGCGGCTGCGTCCCATACTGGCTCAGCTCTTGCGGTTGCGCGAGCGCAGGGCGTAGGCCTGCCGGTAAAGAATACTCGAGAATTCGTCGACAAAGGTATCGTAACGGTTCTCGAAGACATCCACGCGCGCAGCGAAGCGGTTATAGGCCATAACGGCGGGAATGGCGGCAAAAAGGCCCATTGCGGTAGCGATCAGGGCCTCGGATATGCCCGGCGCAACGGTGGCAAGGGTTGCCTGGGTCGCATTCGCCAGACCGCGGAACGAGTGCATGATGCCCCATACCGTGCCGAAAAGGCCGATATAGGGGCTGGTAGATCCGACAGAGGCGAGGAATGGCAAATTCTGCTCCAAACGTTCCTCCTCGCGCAGGGTGGCGACGCGCATGGCGCGACGCGCACCCTCGACAACGGCCTCGGCATCCATGTCAGACTGCTGCGCAAGGCGGGAAAACTCTTTGAAACCAGAGCGAAAAATGCTCTCCATACCCAGAATAACGCCGCCCTCGCTGGCCCGCTCGTTGCCCTCCCGGTAAAGCTCGGCAAGATCGATGCCGGACCAGAATTGCTCTTCAAACGCCAGCATGTCGTCGCGGGAGTTGCGGAAATAAATCACGCGCTGCACGATCATGTACCAGGAAATCACAGAAGCCAGCAGCAGCAGCAGCATCACCAGCTGCACCACAAAACTGGCGTTGATCACAAGATCCAGAAGGCTGAGCTGTTCCTGCACGCAAGGGTCTCCGTTGGTGTATATCAGGCGGTCGGCACGAGAGTGACCCGCTCGCGCAGTGTAGCAAGCATATCTCCCGGCATGCGACGGGGTCGCAGTTCATCGCGGCTGACGCAGGCGATGGTCACATCGGCACAGACCAGCAATTCGTCACCGCGTCTCACTGACTGGAACAGCGACAGACGCGCGCCGCGCGCTGCGATAACGCTGACCGAAGCGGCCAGTTCGTCGTCAAGTCGTGCCGGCGTGTGGTACACCAGCGCGATATCTCGAACCACAAACAGGCACTCTGCGCTGAAAATTCGGCTGCGATCAAACCCAAGGCTGCGCATGAACTCTGTCCGCGCCCGCTCCATGTACTTCAGGTAATTCACGTAATAGACGATACCGCCCGCATCGGTGTCCTCGATGTAGACTCGAAGAGGCAGGGAAAATTCACCGTCTGGCATCAATCCGGTTCCGTTGGCGTGTTCAGCGGCAGGGCATCCGGGGCGGATAACGCACCGGGCTGTGCCAGGCCGAAATGCAGATAGGCGTTTCGGGTGACGGTTCGCCCGCGGGGCGTTCGCACCATGAATCCCTGCTGTATCAGATAGGGTTCGAGGACGTCCTCGATCGTGCCGCGCTCCTCGGACAGTGAGGCCGCAAGACTGTCGACGCCGACCGGTCCGCCGTCAAAATGCTCGATCATGGTCAGCAGGAGGCGGCGATCGAGATGATCAAAACCGCGACTGTCGACGCTGAGCATGTCGAGCGCTCGATCCGCCACATCCGCGTTGATGTAGCCGTCTGCCTTGACCTCAGCGAAATCACGCACGCGCCGCAGTAGCCGGTTGGCAATGCGCGGGGTGCCACGGGAGCGCCGCGCAATTTCCAGCGCACCGCCGGTATCGATACCCATATCCAGCAAGCGCGCCGAGCGCGCCACGATCTGCGCCAGGTCCTCCACCGCGTAGAATTCGAGACGTTGAACAATACCAAAACGGTCACGCAGCGGTGATGTCAGCAGGCCCGCACGCGTCGTGGCGCCGACCAGGGTAAAGGGCGGCAGATCGAGCTTGATCGAGCGTGCGGCAGGCCCTTCCCCGATCATGATATCGAGCTGGTAGTCCTCCATCGCCGGGTAGAGTATTTCTTCAACAAAAGGGCTGAGCCGATGGATCTCGTCGATAAACAGCACGTCGCCGGGCTCGAGATTGGTCATCAGCGCAGCGATATCGCCGGCCTTTTCCAATACCGGTCCGGATGTGGTCTTCAGCGACACACCCATTTCATTGGCAATGATGCTGGCGAGCGTGGTCTTGCCCAGGCCCGGCGGACCAAAGATCAGGGTGTGATCCAGCGGCTCGTTGCGCCCACGCGCCGCCTGCAGGAATATCGCCATCTGTTCCCGCACCACCGGCTGACCCACGTATTCCTCGAGGGTCTTCGGGCGAATGGCGCGATCCAGCGCATCCTCACGGGGGCTGGTTGCCGCTTGGGAAATCAATCGATCGGTTTCAATCACTGCGCGAACTCCTGCTGCTGTCGCGCACGGTGGAACGCAGGGCCCGGCGGATCAGCTCTTCGCTATCCGTGACACTGTCATCTTTAACTGCCGACACCAGTTTCGCCGCCTCAGCTGGCTTGTAGCCCAGAGCCACCAGCGCACCCTCGGCATCCGCGGCAATGTCGCGCCCCTCCGGTGGAGCGCTTTGCAACCCTGAACTGCCGTCTGATACGCCTATCCAGTCCTTGAGCTTGTCGCGCATTTCGACAAGCAGTCGTTCCGCCGTCTTGCGCCCCACGCCCGGCGTTGCCACGAGCGATTTCAGGTCCTCGTGCTGCACGCAGCGCACAAAGCTGTCGGCGTCCATCCCCGAGAGCAGTGTCAATGCCAGCTTGGGGCCCACACCGCTCACCTTGATCAGGCTGCGGAACAGAACGCGATCGCGCTCATCGAGGAAACCGTAAAGAAGCTGGGCATCCTCACGCACGGCAAAATGCGTGACCAGGCTGACCTCTTCACCGACGGCGGGCAGTTGAAAAAAGGTGCTCATCGGCACCTGAACCTCGTAACCGACCCCCGCCACGTCAACAACAATTTCCGGCGGCTGACGGGTCACGATGACGCCGCGCAATCGACCGATCATGCCGCTACCTCGCTTTCGGGGACGGGATTCATCGCAGACGCCGACGACGCACGGCAGTGGCGCCAGCCAGGTTCACCAGGCTGGAACGGCTATGGGCGTGGCAAAGCGCGGCCGCCAGTGCGTCCGCCGCATCCTCCTGCGGCACCGCGGGCAGACGGAGCAATGTCATGACCATATGCTGAACCTGACGTTTGTCGGCGGCACCGGTGCCAACAACGGATTGCTTGATCTGCCGCGCGGAGTACTCTCCCACCGCCATGCCTGATGTCACGCAGGGCACGATAGCTGCGCCCCGTGCCTGACCCAGCTTGAGCGCCGACCCTGCACTTTTTGCCATGAATACCTGCTCGATAGCCAGCTCTGAAGGGCAATAGTCATTCACCAGCTGCATAACGCTCTCGGCAATCACTCGAAGCCGCTCTGGCAGCGCTCCCGGCGGCAGCCGGATGAGGCCGCTGGTGACGTAGCTACAACTGCCTTGTGCACATTCAATGATCCCGAACCCGGTTTTCTGCGAGCCCGGATCGATACCCAGTATCACTGCCATGTTCCGCGTTCCGGGTGACCTAATGCCGGCATGGTATGTATAAATGAACAGTATTTCCAGCTCGGATTACGCGTCGTGGCCGACCGGTCCACGAAGTTCATCACCCCTGCAGCGAGGCCAGCAGCTCATCCGGGATATCGACGTTCGTATAAACATTCTGCACATCGTCAAGCTCTTCCAGCGCGTCCACAAGGGCCATCAGGCTCTCTGCGCCGGCGGCGTCCACCGGAACCGTCGTGCTGGCAATCAGCGTGACCTCGCCCGACCCGATTTCCAGACCGGCCTCTTCCAGCGTGGCTAACACGGTGTAGAAGTCCTCCCAGGCGGTGCTGAGATCAAGTGAGCCGTCGTCATGGCTTTGAATGTCCTCGGCGCCGGCTTCCAGCGCCACCTCCATAACACGCTCCTCATCAGTACCCGGAGGAAAGATGATCTGACCCTTGCGCTCAAAGAGGTAGGCTACCGAACCGTCCGTGCCAAGGTTACCACCGCGCTTGCTGAAAGCATGGCGGATCTCGGCCACCGTGCGATTGCGATTGTCGGTCATCGTTTCGACCAGCACGGCTATGCCGCCGGCAGCATAGCCTTCATAGGTGACTTCCTCGACATTGTCACTGTCGCTGGTGCCGGCACCTCTTGCGATAGCCCGATCCACGGTGTCCCGGGTCATATTGGCACCAAGCGCCTTGTCCACCGCCGCTCTGAGCCGCGGATTGTCCTCTGGCAGCGGCCCACCCTGCCTGGCGGCGACCACGAGTTCGCGGATCAGCTTGGTGAACATCTTTCCGCGCTTGGCGTCCTGAGCCGCCTTGCGATGCTTGATGTTGGCCCATTTGCTGTGACCAGCCATACCCTGCCTCCTGCTTCGTCTCCCGCCAGGATCAGTGTTCGGCGGGCACTGTCCTCACGCTACTGCTCCGTCGGCGGCAACTGACGCAGGCGGATGTTGAGATCGCGCAGCTGGTCATCGACCACCACGCCGGGCGCATCGGTCATCAGGCACTGGGCAGACTGGGTTTTCGGAAATGCAATGACATCCCGGATGGAGGATGCAGATGTCATGAGCATCACGATTCGATCGAGACCGAAAGCGAGACCGCCGTGCGGGGGAGCGCCGTACTTGAGGGCGTCGAGCAGAAAGCCGAACTTCTCACGCGCCTCTGTGTCATCAATGCCCAGCACGTCGAACACCGCGGACTGCATGGCCGGCTCATGGATACGGATACTGCCTCCGCCCAGCTCGGTGCCGTTCAGCACCATGTCGTAGGCTCGCGACAGTGCCTTGTCCGGTGCCTGTTGCAGGGTTTCCAGACTGCAGGCCGGCGCAGTGAACGGATGATGCAACGGCGTCAAGCCCGTATCGGTCGCCTCAAACATGGGGAAGTCAACAACCCACAGCGGTGCCCATCCTTCGGCAACCATATCGAGATCCTCACCGACACGCACACGCAGTGCGCCCAGCGCTTCGTTGACCACCGACTCCCGGTCGGCGCCGAAGAAGATAATGTCGCCATTCTCCGCGCGCAGGCGCTGCATCATCTCGGCAATCACAGATTCCGGCATGAACTTCAGAATGGGGGACTGCAACCCTTCGACACCTGCAGCAAGATCGTTAACCTTGATCCAGGCCAGGCCGCGGGCGC
>Ga0102932_1000566_pt1 | contig 18603 bp, 15 predicted proteins | sample SalPonR1_C_D2_MG_FD_78212 | JGI IMG/M metagenome (GOLD analysis project Ga0102932, IMG submission 78212) | Salt pond soil microbial communities from South San Francisco under conditions of wetland restoration - Salt Pond MetaG R1_C_D2_MG | ecosystem: Environmental > Aquatic > Marine > Intertidal...
AAGTTCTTGTAGAAGGGATGTGCTTGGTCGCCGTTGACTTCGATCTTGGTAAACATCGGAAAGGTCACGTCGTACTTGGAGCTGCAAAATTCCTTGATCACGGCATCGCTGCCAGGTTCTTGGCTGCCGAACTGGTTGCAAGGGAAACCTAACACAACCAATCCTTTGTCTTTGTACTTCTCGTACATCGCCTGCAAGTCGGCGTACTGAGGCGTGGCACCGCAGCGACTGGCCACGTTCACGACGACGACGACTTTGCCTTCGAAGTCTTCCAGATCGACCTCTTTCCCGTCGATCGAAGCGATTTTGTAATCCAGATCGCACTCGTGAGCTTCTTCTGCGTTCACGTTCACTCCACAGGCAAAGGCAGCCATCACGGCGGCGGCTAAAAGCTTCTTAACCATCGATTCAATCTCCAAAAAGTGTTTTTGAGGGACCCCGCAGACGGACGATTATAACCGCCCGTCTAGGTGCAAAGCAGCACTGCGGCTGATCAATATTCTGCTGGGGCGGGTTCGCCCAAGCCGAGTGCGACCTCTTCGTCTTCTTCGGTTTCTTCTTCCGTCTCAACCGGCTTATAGCCACCTTGCATGATGAAGTAGAGCAGCAAGCCCCCGAAACCGATCGCCATGGCAAAGGGAAGTTGAGCGGTCAGCGTCAGCGCCTTGCGGCCGCCCGCCAGATAAGCCGCTTGAACAGCCGGAATGTCCTTTTCGGCATGCTCCAGCATCATTTCCTTCTGCTCCGGCGACAGCAGGTCGGCTTCTTTGATCGATTCAAGTTCGCCCAAGCCGCCACCTTCGACTTCCTTGACTTGGTTGACCGCACCCAGTTTGGCGGGAGCTAGCGGCGTGTAGTCGTACCACCAGCTACTGACTGTTTCATCGTCTTTGTAACGATCGAAGGTTTCCGGAGCCGTCTGTTCTAGGGCAGCCGACATGTGATAACCCTGCTGGGCTCCGATCCGTGGACCGGCGATTTGCCCGACGGTCAACATTCCGGCTGCTCCGAGCGCTCCCATCGCGATCGCTCCACTTTGCGGATAACGTTCGCCGGCGACTCCCAGCATCGTTGGCCACAGGAAAGCTTTGCCAAAGCTGTAGAAGGTTGCAGCGGCGAAGATCATGGCCACGTTTTCCGTCGGCATCCCCAACCACAGCAGTCCCAAGCAAGCGATGATCGAACTGGCCAACAACAAGCCAATCGGATTGATGCGGTGAACGATCGGACCGGCAAAAAATCGCAACACAAACATCAAGGCGGAGGTGTAAACGAGGATCAGCACCGCGTTGGGCAGCACGTTTTCCATCAGCTTGGTCATCCAGGAATCGACCCCCAGTTCCATGTAGCCGATCATCGCATGCAGCACGATCAAGAACAGGAAGGGGATCGAGAGAAAGCAAGAAAAGACGTTACCGAAGCCCGCTTTGGCCGATTCGCCAACCGTTTCGGGGAATCGCTCGGGCAAGGCCAAGACACCGTAGGCAACCACGATCACGGCAAAGCTGGACAAACCCCATTGCCAAGGAATCTGCACAAACCAGGCACTCGGTCCGATAAATCCGGCGGCGAACAGACCGCCGATAATCATCCCCGCAGGCCAGCCGGCATGCAGGATGTTTAAATAGTGGGTTTTGCTTTCAGGGTAAATTTGGGCGATCAAGGGATTGATCACCGCCTCGTATAAACCTTGGCAGATGGAGAACAGGAAGGCACTCCAAAACAGCAGGTTGAAAACTTTGGTGGTCGCTGTGCTTGCGTCGGCTTCTTGCCAGGTGGCGAACAGAGGGTTGGCCGCGAACAGCATTGCCGCACTGGCCAAGTGCATCACAAACGCCAGCACCAGCAGTCGCTTGTAGCCGAACTTTTCGACCAGAATCCCGCCGAAGAAGATCATTATGCCGAAGCCCAAGAATCCAGCGCCGAGAATCGCACCAAATTGGCCACCGCCGATTCCAAACTCGGTTTCCCAGTCGCCTCCGGCCGCCGTTCGCGTGGCGAAACCGACTCCCGACGCGACCAGGGTTAGAAAACTGGCGAGCATTAACTTGCTGCGCGAAAATGGTAGATCCATGAGGTTCTCCGACGGGCGATGCTGGGCCGGGATGCGGCGGGAGGAACGGGAAAGGGTACGAGCACGGCAGGTAATGGCCAGAAGAAAGCCATCGTTGCTGGTTTGGCACGAAGTATAGTTGCCTTACACGTCTCATGTAAATCAGATTGCCCCGCCACGGCGGGCTTTCTGACCGCAAAAGCGACGCACCAGTCGCCGACCCTAACGATTCGTCGGTCTGCGAAGCTTGGCTTCCCGATAATCCCTCGCTGTGACTCGGTTTGTGGTGACTCGGTTTGCGAATTCCCGCCGGTCGCTACAATGCGGGCCCGTCTGACGCCCAGACGTTCAAAAATCCCTGCTTTCGCCTTCGTATTGGATACCACTGTCGTGTTACGTACGCACACCTGCGGTCAGCTTCGCAGCGAACATATCGGTCAAGACGTTACCCTCTGCGGTTGGGTGGAAAGCAAACGCGACCACGGGGGTTCGGTCTTCATCGACCTCCGCGATCGCTACGGAATCACGCAAGTTGTCGTCGGTCCCCCTGAAGCCGACAAAGATTTGATCGACGTGGCAGGCCGGGTCGGCACCGAGTCGGTCATCTTGATCCGCGGCAAAGTCTCCTCGCGGCTGGAAGGCAAGACAAACGAGAAATTGCCAACCGGTGCCGTCGAGGTCCGCTGCGAACATTACGAGGTGCTCAATCCCTGTCCCACGCCTCCGTTCACGCCGACGCAGCAGGAATTGCCCGGCGAAGACCTGCGGCTGAAGTATCGGTTCCTCGACTTGCGTCGACCGGCGATGTTACGAAGCCTGGAACTGCGCAGCTGCATCATCAAGATCATGCGCGACTACTTCGCCGAGCACGACTTTATCGATGTCGAAACGCCGATCCTCGGCCGCAGCACGCCCGAAGGGGCACGCGATTATCTCGTTCCCAGTCGCGTCCATCCCACCAGTTTCTATGCCCTGCCGCAATCTCCGCAGTTGTATAAGCAGATCTTGATGGTGGCCGGTTTTGACCGCTACGTGCAGGTCGCCAAGTGCTTCCGAGACGAAGACCTACGTGCCGACCGGCAACCGGAATTCACACAGCTCGACATGGAAATGTCTTTCGTCGATCAAGACGACGTGATGGGCATGATCGAAGGCTTGGTTCAGCGAACCGCCAAGGAACTTAAGGGCGAAGATCTGGCCCTGCCGCTGCCACGTTTGACGTGGGATGAAGCGATGCGGCGATTCGGCACCGACGCCCCCGACTTGCGTTTCGGCATGGAAATCATCGACATCACGCCGATCGCGGCGGAAGTCGAATTCCGGGTCTTTCGAGGCACCGCGGACGCGGGTGGCTTTGTCCGCGGCATCAATGTCAAAGGCCAAGCCGCCGGGTTCTCTCGCAAACGCATCGATGAGCTGACCGATTACGTGAAGCAGAACTTTGGTGCCAAGGGACTCGCTTGGTTCCGCGTCGAAGAAGACGGCACGCTGTGGTCGCCAACGAGCAAGAACTTTACCGCCGAACAGTTGGCGAAAATTGGCACCACTTGCGAAGGCCAGCCGGGTGACCTGCTGATGTTTTTGGCCGACTCTTGGGAGGTGACTTGTAAGGGCCTGGCCGGCTTGCGGAAACGCCTCGGGGCGGAACTGGAACTGTACGACGCCGAAGCGATGAGCTATTCCTGGGTGACGAAGTTCCCGATGTTTGAACACGACGCGGAAGAGGATCGGTGGGTGGCGATGCACCATCCGTTCACCGCCCCCTTGGCGGAGGACTTGTCGAAACTGACCGACGATCCGGCAGCCTGTCGGGCACAAGCTTACGACCTGATCATCAACGGCAGCGAGGCGGGCGGGGGAACGATCCGGATCCACGATGGTAAAGCCCAACAGCAGGTCTTTGAACTGCTGGGCATCGACGAACAAACCGCACGGGATCGGTTCGGTTTCTTGCTCGACGCGCTCAAGTATGGCGCTCCGCCGCACGGTGGAATCGCACTGGGAGTCGATCGTTGGGTGATGCTGTTTGCCGGGCTGGATAACATTCGCGAAGTGATCGCATTCCCAAAAACGCAAAAGGCCAGCGATCTGATGACCGAAGCGCCCGGTCAGGTCGACGCGAAACAGCTCAAGGAACTGCATCTGCGCACGGTCAAGGTCTAAGGATCGTGCGACAAAAAAGTGTCGGGTACCTTTTGCGAGGAACTCGCCCTTCGGGTGCTTCGCATCAAAGGTAACCGCCACTTATTTATTGCCACTTATTTATTGCTCATTGCTAAGCAGCCCCACCGCCGAAGCTGTTAGACGTCCATCACTTTTTTGATCAGTTGGGCGTCGAAGTAGTTGGTCGACATTCCGGCATCGACCACGATGCTTTGCGACACGATGCCTGACGACCGCGGACTGAGCAAGAACGCGGCGGTGTTGGCTACTTCGTCGGTCGTCACGGCGGCGCCACGCGGGATGACCTGCTCGGCGTAGAGGTAGGCGTCCACGTAACCGGGAATGCCCGCCGAAGCGCTCGTCTTCAGCAAGCCCGCCGACACGGCGTTGAACCGCACCTGCGAAAAGCGACTGAAGGATTTGGTCAAGAAGGCCAGCGAGGATTCTAAGGCGGCCTTGATCGGCGCCATGTAGCCGTAGCTTTCGCTGGCCATCCGTGTGGTGCTGATCCCAATCGTGACGACACTGGCGTCGGTGGTGAAAAGATCTTTCAAAGCGTTGCTAACCGCGGTCAAAGAGAAGCACGAAATGTCGACCGCTTGCAGGAACGCTGAGCGGGTTGTCTCGTGAAATGGCCGGATGCCATCGCTGTAATCGGCAAACGCGATCGAGTGCACCAAGCCGGCTAGCGGCACCCCGTCGGCGGTGAGTGTCGCGGCCAACGCTTCGATTTCGGTCTCTCGTTCGACATCGCAGACCAGCACGCGCTGGCCGGCCAACAATTTGGATAGCGATTCCTGACGGGCGGGGCTGCGGACACTGAAGATCACCTCCGCACCGGCTTGTTGCAGCAGTGCAGCGATCTTGTAGGCCACGCTTTTTTTATTGGCCACGCCCATCACCAAAAAGCGTTTTCCGGCAACGGACAAAAAATCAAACGGGACAGCGGAATCGGTCATCGCGGTTTCTTTTGGGAATCGTTAGCAAAATCACGGAAGAGACGCGTGCAGCATCGCGTTTCGAATGGCAACGGCCCTATCCTTCGGCCGAAACGGTGCAGGCGAAATCGAGCCGAGCGGCGACTTTGCCTTCCAGCATCACGCGTCCGGTTAGGAAAAACGCATTGGAGACGCGTTCGTTCAGCGTCACGTGCAGCTCCACCGTATCGCCCGGCACCACCATCCGTTTGAACTTGACGTTGTCGGCCCGCGTCGCCAACGGCACAAACCCTTCGCCACCAGGAGTCACATGACTGAGCAAGATCGCGCCGGCTTGCATGCAGCACTCCACCAAAATCACGCCGGGAACGATGGGGCGACCAGGGAAATGGCCCTGCACGAAGAACTCATCATCGCGAAAGGTTTTGACGCACACAATGTTCTGATCATCCCTGGAAACAAGGTGATCGAGCAAACGCATCGGGGGACGGTGAGGAATGGCGGCTTCGATTTGTTCGACGGTCATATCGGTCTGCTGAGGAGGAGTTAGTTCAAGCACGTTAATTTAGGTTACCAAGCGGCCTAGTCCCAGCAGGCTGGTCGACGGGCAGATAGAGGTTCATAATCGGGAGCTTCAGCGAATTCCATCTCACGGGCGAAAAAGACACGCGATGACCAGCTACTTTGCCGAAGGCTCTGCCACGACCGATCTCTCTAGCGATGATATTCGCGCAGCACTCCAGCAAACCTTTCAGGCGATCGGACACCCACAAAAGACGCTGATCCTGCCTCCCGACTACACACGTCTGCCCAGTCGCGCCGGCGAGATTACCTCGCTGACGTATGAGTTGCTAGGAGACAGCGTGACCGACATCATGCCCGCACTGGGCACGCATGATCCGATGACCGCTGCCCAAATCTCGCATATGTTTCCGGGGGTCCCCAGCGACCTCATTCGGGAACATCGCTGGCGGGACGATGTGGTCACCCTGGGGGAAGTCCCCGCCGAGTTCGTCAGTCAGGTGACCGAGGGCATCTATGACAAGCCGTGGCCCGCGCAGGTCAATCGCCTGCTGCTCGAAGGGGGACATGATTTGATTTTCTCCATCGGACAGGTGGTGCCGCATGAAGTGATCGGGATGGCGAATTACAACAAGAATGTGTTCGTTGGCACCGGGGGCGAAAAGGGGATCAACGAAAGCCACTTCCTCAGTGCGGTGTATGGAATGGAACGGACGATGGGCCGCGCCGATACGCCGCTGCGAAAGATTCTGAACTATGCCCAAGACGCATTCTGCCAGCAGATGCCGCTCCTGTACGCGTTGACGGTCATCGAGGAGGACCATCAGGCCAAGCGATTGGTCACGCGGGGATTGTTCATCGGTGACGATCACGACACCTTTTTCAAAGCGGCCGAGCTGTCTTATGAAGTGAACTTCAATCACCTCGACCGGGCTCCGAAGCATATCGTCGCCTACCTCGACCCTGCGGAATTCTCGACCACTTGGCTGGGCAATAAAGCGATTTATCGGACGCGGATGGCGATCGCCACCGGCGGGCGATTGACGGTGCTTGCTCCCGCCGTCAAACGCTTTGGCGAAGACAAGCAGATCGATGTTTTGATCCGCAAGTATGGCTACCGCACCAAAGCGGAAATCATGCAAGCCTTTGAAGACAACGAAGACTTAGCCGCCAACCCGTCCGCCGCGGCACACCTCGTTCACGGTTCCTCCGAAGGCCGCTTCGAGATCGTTTACGCCGCCGGCCACCTTACCCCTGAGGAGGTCGAAGGGGTCGGTTATCGCTACGCTCCGATTGGCCCATTGATGGAACGCTATCCGATCGAAGAACTGAACGACGGTTGGAACGAAGATCGCGGCGAAGGTGAATTTTATTTTGTCCGCAATCCAGCGCTGGGGCTGTGGGAAGCTCCGCAGGACGGACGCGTGGTGTCGTGATGCGTCGCGCTCGCTCCCACACGTCTCTCGATCAACTTCTCGATTTTTCAACGAGCCCTTCCGATGTCTGATCCTTTTCGACTCGATGGTCGCACGGCGTTGGTCACCGGCGGGACGCAAGGTGTCGGTGCCGCGATTGCGACGGCTATCGCGCGGGCGGGCGGAGAAGTTGTCTTGCACGGCTTGCGGTCAGACGAAACGGCCCAGCAAACCCGTGCGGCGTGTCTTGATCTGGGCGTTCGTTGCGAAATCATCACAGCCGACTTGGCGGACGACCAGCCCACCGTGACCGAGCGTTTGCTGCAGGCGGTCGATGCGCTGTCGATGCCGGTCGACCTACTGGTCAATAACGCGGGGGTGTTCATCGATCAGCCATTCCTGGAGATGGACGCCGCACGGTTCCAGCGCACGATGCAGATCAACGTGGCGAGTGGTTTTTTTCTCACCCAAGCGTTCGCGCGGCGTTGGACGGAGCAAGGCATCGCCGGCCGTGTTTTGTTTACCGGCTCGATCAATGGCTTGTTGGCCGAACCCGATCACGTTGCGTACGACTGCAGCAAAGGGGCTGTCGCCGCCATGGTCCGATCGCTGTGCGTGGCGCTCGCTCCACAGGGAATCCGAGTCAACTCGATGGCTCCTGGATTGGTCCGCAGTCCCCTGACGAACACCGCCATCGATGATCCCGCGTTTGAACGCTGGATGCAGTTGCATACGCCTGCCGGAGTGGTCCCGTCGGCCGATGCTTGCGGCCCCGCCGCGGTGTTTTTGCTGAGCGACGCGGCGGCCCATATTCACGGCCAGACCTTGCTGGTCGATGGCGGCATGAGCGTTTGGCAACAACCCGATCTGCCGGACGCATTGCGTGCGGCGATCGAGAAATAAAACGCGGGGCTGCGGTTTACGAACCGACGGCAACCGGCATGTCGGCCATCTGGTAGGCACGGCTGCGGAAGAGGAACTCGATGATGTTCCCTTCATGCGGCTGCAACCAATTCAACCGGTTGGTCGCAATTGGGCCGACGTTCAGGCGATCGATGTGAACGCACTGGCCCGCTGCGCCGATGAACCCCGGATCCTGAGTCAGCACTGTGCCGACCAAGGTCGGGCCGATTCGACGTAGCATCTCGGCTTGCGGGCATTGCACGACGCTGACAAATGGGAACATATACTCTTTCGAGGCCACGCCACGCTCCGGCGAGTCGGCATGCACGACCATCGGACGCAGATAAGCACAAAGTTCCTTCTCGATCAGCTTTTCGCCGAACGAATCGGTCATGTCGGTGACACCTTCCTCGGTCAAATCTTGCTTCACCATCGCGTAGGTACCGGTCGCCATCGCTGGAACCGTGAAGGCCGCCAGTTTGGCCTCTTCGTCAGCCGGTGGAAGCACGTCGACTGGTCCGATGCGTTCGGCGATCGCTTGAGCAATCTCACGCGTGTGACGACTGGCCCAGATGCCCGAGCAGTTCACGCAGCTTCGGCCCGAGTTACTCAGCACGCTCTCGACCATCATGTCCAAGAAGAGCGGCCAATCATCGACCACGTCATCACCGATCAAAATCTTGGAGAAACCGGGGCCGTGGGCTTGCACACGTGGGTTCCCGTGATGTTGCTGCACCGTTTGAGCACTCCCGAAGATCATGCTCTTGGGGCTGCTGGTCATAATCGCGCCACCGGCATCGTGACCGCCGGGGTACAAGCCGAAGGCTTCGCGCGGCACGCCCGCTTCGATGAATGCCGAGACCATGCGGTAGGGCGTCCAAGGTTCCTGCGAACCGGGCTTGAGGGCCAAGCCGATTTGCATAGCGATCGCCGGCAACCACAGCGTATGCACGCCGGGCGAGTTGTTCGGCAGGACGGCACCGAGGATCGGCGTTTGAGCCTGATAGCTGACCGTCACACCTCGCCCTTCCTCACCGAAACCGCGCGACAGAATCGACAGATCCAAACCACGGGTGAGGCAATCGAGGATCTGGTCCATGTGCGCTAGCACAAAGGCGTTTTTGCCCATGTTCGAACGACACATGTGCTCCGGTAGGCCGGTACTTGCGGATTGTTGGTGAATAAAATCATCCACGCTTTGCGTCCCGTCCCCCATCGGCAACGTCGCCGATTCGAACAGCACGGCCGCTTGTTTACAGCACTCGATCAACTCATCGGTCGAATGTTTCAACAACGCTTGTCGAGCTTTGTCCGCACTACGCAAGTCGCGTTGCACAATGCCGCCGCCAACTTGGCTGACTTCGGCGATCGGTTCCCCGGTCGCGAAGTGAACGACGTGCTGCTTTTCTAGAGACTCGTAGGGTTTGCCCCAGCGAAGGGCCGGTAGATGCAACATGGTTTTCTAGAATGGTGAGAGTAGCAACGTTTAGTAAACGCCAACGGTCGTGCCGCTAGCCAATTTGTGGTACGGGCGAACTCCGCTGACGCCGTCCCATGGGTAGGTATCGAAGGGGGCTTCGCGTTCGCCTTCGTCACGTTCCAGGAAGCCGGGCACGAAAAATTCATCCGTCAGCGTGTACAGTTTGACTCGGCCTGTTTCGCCATAGCCGACCGTTTGCGTGTGGTCTTCCATATCGACCACTTCGGTGACCGCACGCGGCTGCGGCGCGTAGTAACTGATTTTATAGCCATCCTCGGCAGTGATCGGCTTACTGCATGCCAAGCCCATCAGCGTGTTGCCATAAGTTGGCGTCATGAACACGCCGCCCTCTTCCGGCGACCCGCCGAGCAATTCTTCCACGGCGTAACGAGTCCACTGAGGGGTGAATTCGGTACCGCCGGAGAAGATGCCGGTGATGCCCACTTCGGCAATGCTGGTTCCCTTCTCTTCCAATGCTTCGCCCAGCGATTCGAGCAGCTTGGGAGTGGCGAACATGCACTTCACATCATGGTTGGCCGTCAAGATCGTCACGGCCTGATCGATGCAGTGCTTCTTGTACTCTTCCAGATGTTCCATCCAGCCCTTCTTGATCAACTTCACGACCCAGCGCGGATCCAAATCGATGCAGAAGCAGATCCCATCGCGATATTGTGCGAGGTGTTCGACCGCCAAGCGTAAACGACGCGGCCCGCTTGGACCGAGCATCAACCAGTTCGAGCCTTTCGGGAAATATTGGTCAGGCAGCGTGTGCGAGAACAACTCGTAGTCCTTCCAGTGATCTTCGACCACGGCGCGGCTTTTGGGGACGCCCGTGGTGCCGCCGGTTTCAAACACGTAAACCGGCTTGCCCGCCAAGCCTTTGGGGACCCAGCGACGCATTGGTCCGCCACGCAACCAATCGTCTTCGAACAGCGGAAACTTTTTCATATCGTCAAACGACTGGACTTCCGTCAACGGATCAAAATTCAGTTCGCTTTTCTTCTCCAGCCAGAAGGGGCTGCCGGTTGCTTCACTGAAGTGCCAGTGGACCATTTTGACGGTGTGTTCGTCCAATGCTTGGCGGGCTTCGTCGACCTTGGTATCAACGGTGCTCATTGGGGCGGTTTCTCGCAGGAGGGGACAGGAACGGGAAGGAGCATTGCGAATGCTGCTCAGATTCTAGCCAAGAATCAAGCGGCTTGAGAGGGTGCAGGGCTTAGTTGCTCATTTGTCTCAGCCGACCGCGGCGATTTCCAACGGTTGCGCAAACTCGCCGGAGGGGCCGCGATGTGGCTTCACAGGCGACACTGGGTGCACAGCCAGGCACGGCAAGACACAGCAAGGGCATAAAAAAACCCAGAGCGAACTCTGGGTTGAAGTCGAGCCAAAGGGGCTGCGTGCAGCGGCTCCCGGACGCGTTTATTCCTCGTTGTAGATTCCCGAGACGTCGCTCGGCAGGCGTCGATTGACTCCCGCTTCGGTTTGAGGCGAGAAGTCGCTGCCTCGGACGGCCGACCCGAGCGGCGTCGTTTTAGCGTCGCTGATGACCTGGATATAGTTCATCAGTTTCCAAACAGGGATGACGGTCACGCCCATCTCTTTGGCCTGAGCTTTGATCTCTCCCAACTCGCTGACTTTGGCACGTGCGTCCGGATCCTCGTCAGGGGCTTCCTCAGGTTCTTCCACGACCAGGAACCGGACCGATGGATCGAGTTCTTCGACAACCTGACCACCGGCGGCCAAGATCATGCCACGCAGGACTTCCGTATCGCTGCGGCTATCGTTGTCGATGTCGATGTCGCCTGCCAAAGCGATTTTGACGGTGCGGCCCGGAGCCCAGAACGGCGAATAAATCTTATCGCCTGGAATAATCGGATCGCTCAGCGGTGCCGCGTCGACAACCCGGCAGAGTGCCAAGTGATCGCGGCGGATCGCGATGACCTCGATCTTGGCCTTCGGTTTGGCGTCGGTGATCCGCGTCGCGTCGGCATCGACCACCGTAAACACAACCGCCTGCCGCAGGGCATCGGCCGAGCCCAGATTGATTTGCACCAAGTTATTGGAGACGTAAGTCACTTCGCCTTGTGCGATTTCGAATTCCGTCTGCTGCAAGTCGTTGATGCGGCTTTTCTGGTCGTCGATCAACTTTTGCTTGGCTGCAATCTCCTTCTGACGCAACTGCAATTCATCGGCCGATTTCGTTCGGAAGGCGCTGAACTGGCGATCCAGATTGGTCAAGCTGTCCGCGATTTCGGCGTTCTTTAACTTCATTGCGGCGCGGGCATCATCGAATTCGGTGATCCGCGTGTTCAGAGTCGTCTCCATCTCTTTCTTGGCGGTTTTGGCATCCGCGGCGGCTTGATTGGCAATCGCAATGTCCGCTTCAGATTGTTTCTTGACCGTCACCAATTCATCGCTGCGCTGCGTGTTTTGCTGATTACGATCGCGCAGGGAGTTGATCATGAACTCCGGGATTGCCGGGTAATTGCGGTTGGCTGGATCGAGATTGGGCCCCATTTGACCGATGTCGGTGACGAACCGCTGACTGATCGCATCGATATCGGGGTCGCCCGAATCGGAGGTCGCCAAGGAGCTGAATTCGGCATCCGACATGGTGCCCACGCCGAGCATTTTCTTCAGCGTCTCGAGCTGCGTTGATTGCTTGGCAATCTCACTGTTCGCGTTGCTCAGTTGCGTCGATTTGGCTTTCTCCGAATTCGCCTGCTCGTCGCCCCAACGATATAGAAAGAAGTTCAGAATCAACGACAACACCAGCAGGATCAGTGTAGCGATCAAACTGCCTCGGATGACGGAATCGTCGCGCGCGACTGCCATATTCGATTACTCACGTGAAAAGCCTATCCCGCGAAACGTGCGAAGATAGCTGGATTCGGAAAAGGGGGTTTAGGTGAATAACACCTAATACACATCGTATTTGGCTGCCAGCCAAACGCCAGCGAAGTCTAGCATAATCGCCCAGAAGCCCTCGTTCGCTCTCTTTAAAGTATCCGGTTATTCCTGTTGTGACAAACAAAAAACAAAACGAAGCGGTCAATCGGGGCTGCCAAAGGGGTGCGAATTGCCTTAATCTGGTCTCTTTGAACCTCGTTGCGGATGCGTCATGGATCGACCAAGTCAGATGAATGGGCTCTCCTCGCAAACTCTAGGGCCCTCTTCTTCGCCTGTCGGTGACTCCCCGCTGGAACGCAGTGGTTCGTCTGCTCAGGCTGGTCTTGCCGTCGATTTGTTCGGGCACCCTTTGGAAGACAACGCCTCCCCAAGTAAGGCGACAAAGCGAGCCCGATCCGGACACGGCGGTGAAGATCTGCAGGGTCGGTCGGTGATGCTGGTCGACACGTTTGGCCTGCTATACCGAGTCTTCCACTCGATGGGTTCGATCTTGTGCCCGGCTGGTCGAGAAGTCGGCGCGACTTACGGATTCGTTTCCACGCTGCTGGACCTCGTGCAACGCTGCTCGCCCGATTATCTGGTCGCCGTGTTCGACGTCGGCAGCCGTAACTTTCGCCACGATTTGTATGGCGACTACAAGGCGAACCGGCAACCGATACCAGCCGAATTGAAGCAACAATTGCCGATGCTAGAAGCGGTCTTGGAGGCGCTGGGGGTAGGCAATATTGGTTGCCCGGGCTTTGAGGCCGACGATGTTGCGGCGACCCTTGCTCGCCGTATCGAGTCCGCCGGAGGAGAGTGCCTGATCGTCAGTAATGACAAGGATTTTCGGCAACTGGTCACCGAACGGGTGTCGCTCTATCGGCTGCGTGGGCATGAGATCTGGGATGCCGCGGCGGTGCAACGCGATTGGGGAATCCGCCCCGATCAATGCGTCGATTATCAGGCGCTGGTGGGGGATCCAGTCGATAACGTGCCGGGCATTCGCTTGGTCGGTCCCAAGCTCGCCAGCCAATTGCTACAGAAGTTCGGGACGCTGGAAAATGTGTTGGCCAACGCCGGTGCCGTGTCAGGGCCGGCGCGCCGTGCCAATTTGCTCGCGGGCCGCGAAATTGCGATGCTCAGTCGCCAGTTGGTGCAGTTGTGCGTCGATGTACCCTGCGAAATGCATTGGGAAGAGGCCTTGGTCGGCAGAGCCAGTCCGGCGGTGATCCGCGAGCTGTTCGACGAGCTTGGCTTTGTGCAACTGAAACACCGCGCAATGCGCCTCGTGGCCCGCAGGTAAATTATGGCCCGCAGGTAAATTGTGGCCCGCCGTTGGAGGCGTCTCGTCCCGCGAGCTTCAACGTCCCGCGAGCTTCAACGCTTGCGGAAGGGGGATCGTCCCACGCCCATCGGCGGTTTTTCCGGGCTCGGCGATCAGCGGGCGCCTCCTTCGGCCGAAACCTTATCGGCAGAGACGGGTTTAATCGCTAGACTGAATTCGAAATGTTCAGACTGCCGCAGATTTGCCTCCGCCCGACTCCGCCCGACTGGGATTCCGAGTAGGCTTGTGCTGTGGTGCCACCCCCCCGAAAAAGACACATTGTCCCAGGAGCAGAATTACGGTGACTCGAAGAACCAATTCACGACGCGCCAGCCGAACCTCGGGCTTTACGCTGTTAGAGCTGTTGCTTGTGCTGGCGATCCTTGTCGTCCTTGGTGGTTTTGTGCTGACCAACTTTATCGGCGTCGGCGAAGGTGCCAATGCCGATATCACGACCTCGCAAATGAGTGCGCTCAAAGGTCAGATCCAGATGTACAAAATCAACAATGGCAGTTGGCCGGAAACGCTGGAACAACTACGCGATGGGCCAAGCGACCCAGCGAAGAAAGCTCGCTTCGTGCCGATTATTAACGAAATCCCGACCGATGCGTGGGGCAAACCGATCACCTTTACGCTGAACGGTAACACCTACGAACTGCGTTCGGGTGGAATCGACGGACAGATGAGCACCGACGATGACTTGATTGTCAAAGGTCCTTAAGGCTTCTCATGCGGCCGCCCCTTCGCCTTCCTACCCGTCGTAGCAGCGGTTTGACGTTGCTGGAAGTTTTGTTGACGCTGGCCATCATGACGGCGGTGGCCGCGTTGTCACTGCCGCTGCTCGATGGGATGCTTTCCAATCGCCGACTGGTACGCGGAGCGGAGGTGGTTCGCGTCCACATGATGCAGGCTCGATTGGAAGCGATGCGATCAGGGCGGACACAGATCATGCGTTGCCCACCCGCCGGCAGCACGATGACCATCGTTCCCTTTCGTAATATGGCCGACCTGACTGAAGCGGCCGACCAAATCGGCTCCGGCGCGATGTTGCTTCAAGGCGGCCAGCCGACGGCGGCTCCTCTGCCGACGGAAACCAACGAGGAACCGCGTACGGTGGAACTGCCCGAAGAGATCACGTTTGCGGATAGCCGGGTCGAGTCAACCACCCGTTCGATCTTGTTGGCCAATCAGGCGGCAGCTCAGACTCAAGCGTCCGATGATACCAGCTTACCGATTCTGTTCTACGCCGATGGTTCGACCAGCAACGCGGCGGTGACCGTGCAACAGTCGGGGGCAGGTCGCATCGTGATCGCCCTTCGCGGCTTGACCGGCGAAGCGACAGTCGGAGAACCACTGCCATGAATCGGCGAGGTTTTTCGTTGCTGGAAATTTTGCTGGCGATCGCGATCCTCGGTGCCTCGCTGGCGGTGTTGTCGTCGTTGGTGATCACCGGTGCCGATGCAGCCAGCGACGCGAGCGATTTGGCGGTCGCCCGGATGCTGTGCGAAACGAAAATGAACGAGCAACTGTTGAATCCTGAAATCGTGCCGCTGCCACTTCCGCTCAGCCCCATCGATCCGATCGATACGCCGGATACCGGCGGCGTGGCCAGTTTTCAGTATTCGATCGAAGTCCAGCCCGCGCCGGCGATGCAAGGCCTGTTAGCGATTCGCGTGACGGTCAGCACGGAAGAACTTAATCAAGTGAACCAGCCCAAGGTGCAGTACTCGTTGATTCGCTGGATGGTCGATCCGGCGCTTGGCTTGGAGCAACTGGAACGAGACGCCGAAGCGGAAGCGGCGGCGGAAGAGGAAGCGGCCGCGACAGCGAGCGACAGCGACAGCGCGGGAGGTGAGCTGTGAGCTTACGCAACGAAGCGCAACATCACCGCGCGGGTTTTACGTTGATGGAACTGATCCTGGCGCTGTCGTTAGCGGTGGTGCTGTCGGTCATGATCGGCACCACGCTGTCGTTTTACGTGGGCAGCATGGAGACGCGCGATTCCAGCGTCCGCCGCGTCCAGCTGGCGACATCGGTGATGAAAATGATCTCCGACGACTTGAAGGCTTCGCTGGCGATCGCCGAATTCGATGATTCCGCGCTCGGATCTTTCTTGGCCGCGTCGGCGGGGGACGCTGCGGGAGGGGGTGGCGGTGCAGATCAAGAGGCATCGGAAGAGTCTTCGTCGCTATTATTCGACGTGCCGGAGGAGGCCAGCGCGTTGCCCGAAGAGGGTGTGACGATGGACTTGGCGATCGAGCCCACCATTTTGCAACGCCCTGGTTTGATGGGCAACCAAACACAGATCCTATTCGACATCAGTCGCACGCCGCGTCTGGAGGAATTCCAGCCGATGCTGACCGACGCCAGCGAAGGGCTGCAAGATATCCCCAGCGACATCAAAACCGTCAGCTACTTCGTCCAGCCACCGGGGACCGGAGGCGTGATCGACCCACTGTCTCAGGTGACCGATGGCGATACGGCGGCCAGCTTGAACAGCCACGGTGGTCTGGTCCGACGCCAGCTCGATCGCTTGGCGACCAAGTACGCGCTCGAGTCGGGCAACATGACGATGTTGAACATGACCGGTGACTTGCTCGCGCCTGAAGTGCTGGCGATTGAGTTCGCTTATTGGGATGGGTTCCTGTGGCAAATTGAATGGAACAGTGACATGATGGGCGCCCTGCCATTGGCGATCCAGATCTGCCTCACGATCGGGCCGCCAGGCAGCGATGCGGCCGACTTTGATCCCACGGGCGAGACCAACACGGACATTCGCGTCTTCCAGCAAACCGTTCGTCTGCCGATGGGCCGGATTGTCGAAGACGATGAGTTGATGGCCGACGGCAGTCTTTCGGGAGTCGGATTGTGATTTCAGGCAAGCACTTCATCGACGGCGATATGGCTCGTCATCGTACTAAGCGATCAGCCGCGCGGCGTGCAGTGCCAAGACGTTGCCGTCAACGTGGCGGCATGTTTCTCGTGCTCGTCCTGATCGTCGTCATGATCGCCACGATGGCGGTTTACTCGTTCACCGAATTAATGCTCGCTTATGACGAATCGGTACATCTAACGACCAGCCGTGTGCAATGCGATTTAGCGATCGAATCGGCTTCGGAAGCGACACGCTTGATGCTCGCTCAGCCTCGTGAACTGCGTGACGAGATGGGTGGTGTCTACAACAATCCGCAGCTCTTTCGCGGCATTAACGTCGTGCCGGGAACGAGCGCGGTGGACCGCGTGAATTACGCCATCGTCGCGCCTGACTTGGACGAACTGGGGCAGTATTCCGGCATCCGGTTTGGGCTGCAAAACGAATCGGCAAAACTGAACGTCAATACGCTGGTCACACTCGAGGCCAACACCAGCCTGATGACGCCGCTGTTGGCTGTCGCCGAAGATACCGCCGCCGCTGAGGAAGGTTCGTTCGATGCCAATAACTTGGCCCTCTCGCTGTTAATGGCGCTGCCCAACATGACGGTCGATACCGCCGAAGCGATTCTCGATTGGCTGGACGAAGATGACGAGCCACGGGATTTCGGCGCGGAACTCGATTACTACTACACTCTGCCGACACCTTACGAACCCAAAAATGGTCCGCTGGACAGCATCGAAGAATTGCTGCTCGTTCGCGGAGTGACGCCGCAGTTATTGTTTGGTGTCGATGCGAATCGAAATGGCCTTGTCGATGTTTCCGAGCAGCAGATGACAATGGTCGATCCAACCAGTTCGGCAGCCCTCGGTTGGGCTTCGTTCCTCACCGTGCACAGCATCGAGGGCAATCAACGAGACGACGGAACGCCACGGACTGATGTCAACCAAGACGACCTGGAATTGCTCTACGCCGAGCTGCTCGACGCGCTCGGCAATGAGGACTGGGCCAGCTTTATCGCGGCGTATCGCGTGAGTGGCCAACCGGGCGCGACCGTCGCTTCGGCCGCACTCTCGGGTGCCGCGGAAGAACCGACGGAAGAAAACGACGATCAAGCGTCTGAAGTGACAGGCGTCTGGTCGGCTGCGGCGTTAGATGATGTCGATTTGTCAGGCGGTGGCGGTACAACCATTACCCAGATCTTGGACTTAATCGGTGCCACAATCACGGTTGGCGAAGGCGACTCGCGCGAGGTACTCGCGTCGCCATTTATGGATGACCCGGTCGCCATGGCGCTCTACATGCCGGCGCTGATGGGAAACCTGACCACGCAAGATTACGATCGCATGCCGGGACGGATTAACTTGAACGAATGCCCCGCCGAATTGCTCCGCGGTATCCCGATCTTGGATGAGGAAACGGTCGAGGTGATTCTACAAGCCCGCGCGGAATCCAACGACACTGAAAATCGACGCTACGAAACGTGGCCACTGGTGGAAGGTCTGATCACGACTGACCAAATGCGGTTGCTGATGCCGCTACTGACCGGCGGTGGCGATGCCTATCGTGCGCAGGTCATCGGCTTTTACGAAAAAGGCAATCTGTTCAGCCGCGCCGAAGTCATTATCGATGCGACCACCATTAACCCCGATGTCGTGCTGTTTCGTGACCTGAGCCATCTTGGCCGCGGCTTCGATATCTCCGTCCTCGGGGTGCAAGCGTTTGACGCGACAACGCCTTGATCAACCGACATGCATCGTATCGTCCTACCGCCAGTCTGGAGATGCTCCGCCATCGTGCGCAACTGCTGCGCCAGATCCGGCAGTTTTTTGACCAACGAGGTTTCTTCGAAGTCCAGACGCCTTGCTTGTCGGCTGACACAGTGGTCGATGTCTTTCTCGATCCACCTCGCGTCGCGTCCTCCGAACTGGGCCTGCCGACACTCGACTTGCCCGCCCAGATGCATCTGCAGACGTCGCCTGAATTCGCCATGAAGCGATTGGTCGCCGCCGGTGCACACGCGATCTATCAAATCGGTCCG
>Ga0102932_1000576_pt1 | contig 18529 bp, 14 predicted proteins | sample SalPonR1_C_D2_MG_FD_78212 | JGI IMG/M metagenome (GOLD analysis project Ga0102932, IMG submission 78212) | Salt pond soil microbial communities from South San Francisco under conditions of wetland restoration - Salt Pond MetaG R1_C_D2_MG | ecosystem: Environmental > Aquatic > Marine > Intertidal...
GCTGCTGGAAAATCTGACAACTCGAATTCGCTCCCGATCGCGATGCCTTGGATCCGCGGTCGAAACGTTTTTACGACTACAAAAGTGGCGAATGAATCATGAACCGAGCTCTACCAATCATGAATCGGCCACGGTTTTCTCGCCCACGGTTTTCCCAACCGCGGCGGCTGATCGCCCTATTCGTCGTCTTGATGCTGACCACTTCGATCTGCCCTGACGCGGGCTTGGCCCAAGCCCCGCCGACACCTCGATTTGACGCGGATGTGGTCGCCAAAGCGGAGCAGATCCTGGCACAGGTAGGCTTGCGTCAGAGCGGCAAGACAATCCAGGCGACGAACACGGCCGACATCTCTCGCGCCCTAACCGGACTGATTCGCTCCAAACGCGAACTGCGGTTGGTCTATCAAGATTGGAAAACCGCCGCTGACCAATTGGCCGCCCTCCGCAATCGAACGCAGCAACTGACCAAGCAATACGGCGAGTTGAATCTTCAACTCGCTCGCGTGGCAGGCCGCGACACCGCGGCGAACAACCGCATCGTCGGCTTGTTGAATGCCACCACGGTGGAGATTCGGACGCTCGAAGGCGAACAGGAAAAGCGAGCGCAAGATCTGGGCACCAAACGTGGCAAACTAAATCAAGCCGAAGCCGACTATGCCGAAACGGTGCTGGTGATTCGCAACCAATTTAAACAGCTCCGCGACAAACTGGCGACCGACATGGCGCGGGAGCAAGTCCAAATCGCGCTCCGCGTGATGGTAGCCAACGCCGAAACGCCCGCCGGACTCACCGCGGATGATGTCTTGGGGGCGCTGGACAGTCGCATCAAGAAAATCGAGCAAGAGATCTTCAGCGAGACCATACCGCTGGAGATCACCGGTGGTTCGATGATGGTGACCGTCGTGGTGGGAGACAAGCCGATTCAGATGGTCGTCGACAGTGGGGCCTCGATCGTCAGTTTCCCGGTGGCAACGGCCAACGCGCTGGGCATTGTCGTTCCGCCCGATGCACGGGAAATGCAAATGGTCTTGGCCGACGGCCGGACCATTGCTGCCCGAGGCATCACGATCCCGAAACTGCGTGTCGGTGAATTCGAAGCCGAAAACGTGGCCGCCGCAGTGCTCCAAACCACTGCTCCCGGAGCCGAACCGCTGCTTGGGATGAGCTTTCTGGAAAACTTCCGGTTCGAAATCAATGCCGCCGAACGGACATTGAAAATGCTCCGAGTCGACGCGCGTTAGTACCGCGATCAAGAATCGCTGTGGCTCGCCGACTAATGCTTGGTGTCCTCTTCAGGACGCCCGCTGAACGGTCCGTTCAGCGCGGGAGTTTCTTCCGAGAACTAACTTGACGTTGCGTCATTTTTGACTTAACGTCATTTTCATGAGCCATACGGTCACCACCCCCAAGCAGCGTAAGATCGCCCAGCGGCGTCAGAAAATCCTCAGTCTGGCGCAGCCGATGCTGCTGTCCGGAGGCTTGGAAGCGATTCGGATGGACGAAATCGCGAAACAGATTGGGCAAGCCAAAGGAACCGTCTACAACGACTTTTGCAACAAGGAAGAGATCGCTCTGGCGTTGGCGGTGCAAGCGGTGGAGACCCGGTTTGCTCTCTTCGACGCGGCGGCCAAGATGTCCGGTCGGCCACGCCAGCGGTGTCAAGCGATCGGCTTGGCCTGCGAAGTTTTTGTGAGCCAGTTTCCGGCTCACTTTTCAGCCGAATGTGTGATTCGTCACGACGCGATTTTGGCGAAAACTTCAGCCCAAAGACGGGATTTGCTGCGGAGCTGCGAAGGTCGCTGCGTGATGACGATCGGCGGTATTGTGCGCGACGCCATCGCCGTCGGTGACTTAACTTTGCCCGCCCCGAAGGACACGGGCGGGCTGTCCTACCGGCACGGCGTGGAACCGATCATCTTCGGGCTCTGGTCGCTCGTCTATGGCGGTTTGTTGCTGGAATCGACCAGTCCTTCTTTAGCCTCCATTGGCATCGCGAACCCGCGACTTACGATTCGTCGCAATTGCCATGCGATGATGGACGGCATTCGTTGGAAACCGCTGTACAACGCCCAACGGGACGATGCGTTTGCCGAAACCGCTTATGCGGAACTCGATCAATTCGCCGACACACTTCGAGAAGCCCAAAATGACTGAGCGTCAAAACAAGGTTTTGCCTAAGCGGGGTAGCGTCGGGATTGTGCTTAGTGGCGGCGTGATTTTACTGACGCTGGCGGCTGGTCTTGCTTGGGCCAGTGCAAGCTCGCAGCGTTCCACGGATGCCCGCGAGGCACAGCGGCAGGCGACCGAAGAGGATCTGGAATCGATGCCCGTTGCGGTCTGGACAGTAGGGCACGACGCCGCACCGATTCGCTATGAAGAGTATCGCGGCCAAGTCACGCCAGCCCGTTCCAGCGAACTGGCCTTTCGACGTTCCGGAATCATTCGCCGCATTTTCGTCCAAGCAGGCGATCGGGTGACGGCGGGACAACGATTGGCCGAGTTGGACGATCTGGATCTACGGGCTCAATTGGCCTCGGCGGACGCACAGCGCGATCAAGCCGCGGCATCGCTGATGGAAGCCCAACGTGGACCGCGTTACCAGACCATTGCGACTGCTAAAGCCGACGTCGATCGGCTGGATAGTTTGCTGCAACAAGCGACCGCAAACTTACAACGTCAGCGGACGCTGCACGCGCAAAACGCTTCGCCAAAACAGGCACTCGATGACGCCACATTCGCGGTTTCAACGGCTCAGGCGGCGCTGCAAGCGGAGCGGCAACGGCTGCTGGAGTTGGAGGAGGGAACCCGCACGGAACAGATCGACGGAGCCCGCGCGAATTTTAAAGCGGCCGAGGCGGCTCGTGATCTGGCCAAAGTCCAATTCGATTTCGCGGAAGTGGTGGCTCCTTTTGATGGGCACGTGTCGCGACGATTCCTGGACGAGGGAACGATTGTGCAACCGGGGGAAAGGGTGCTGAAAGTCATCGAGGATGGTCGTCTGGAGACACGTCTCGGTTTGCCGCCCGACCGCGCGGCCGAACTAACCCTCGATCAGGAGGTGGCGTTGGTAATTGCGGAACACCAATACCAAGGCCGCGTGATTCGTCGCGAACCCGATCTAGATCCCGCCACGCAAACGCAAGCGGTAGAAATTGCCATTCTGCCGACAGCCGCCTTCGCGCCGGTACCGGGCCAGATGGCGGTGCTGCGGTTGGTCCGCAATACCGCTCCCGACGAGGAGGCGTTTTGGATTCCGAGTACGGCGCTGGTTCACGGCTTCCGCGGGCTGTGGGCGATCTATCGGTTGCAGGCGACCGACAAGCCACCGTTGGCAACGGTGGCTCGCAGCGACGTCCGGGTCCTGGAAACCGATGGGGATTGGGTATTGGTAAAGGGCAGATTGCAAAGCGGCGAGCAAATTGTTGCCACTGGAGTGCATCGTGTGGGAGTCGGCATGCAGGTGCGGCCATCGCAAGCGGACCTGCTTTGCACGGACGCGTTGATCAAACATGAGTAGGCAAGTCGATTGGTCGAATCGTTTTTTTCATGACCGCCGCATGCTGCTGCTGTTCGCCATCGTGCTGGTGGTTGCCGGCCTGAGCAGTGTTGCGGTCATGCCGCGGATGGAAGACCCGGTGCTAACGAAACGGGTCGCCATCATTACCACGCGGTTGCCTGGGGCCGATGCGCGACGCGTCGAGGCGCTCGTGACGCAGCCGTTGGAAGATTACGTTAGCGAGATTTCCGCGATCAAAGAATTGCGGAGCGAAAGCCGGCCCGGTATTTCCGTGATCACCGTTGAACTGATCGACACCATCTATGACAGTGCTCCGATCTGGAGCGAGCTGCGCGGCAAAATCGAAAACGCTCGGGGTTCGCTACCTTCCGCAGCGGGCGAGCCTTTGCTGGAAGACGTTGAAGCGCGTGCCTACGCGTTAATCTTGTCGGTGGTCGGCACCGACACCGATGCCGCTTCACTGCCTTTGCTGCGCCGCGTCGCGGCCGATCTGGAGGAGATGCTGTCGGTCATTCCGGGAACCGACAAAGTCGACTTGTTCGGTGATCCTGGCGAAGAGGTGACGGTCACGATCGATCCACAAAGCGCCGCTTCGCTGGGAATCGATGCCAACAGCTTGGCCAACCAACTAGCCCGCTTCGATGCCAAGGAATCTGCGGGGGTGCTGCGAGGCGACCGGGAGAACCTGTTGGTCGAGATCGATAACCAGTTTCGCCGTGTGGCGGAGATTGCCGCTACGCCGATTCGTTTAGGAGACGCCTCGTCGGCTCGCGATGCCGGCGATGCGGGCTCGTCCGGCAATGATGGGGCTCGCACCGTACGGCTCGACCAAATCGCTTCGGTCCACGCTGGCGTTCCCGATCCCGCGCCGCGACTGGCGCTGTCCCACGGTCGGCCGGCGATTGGTATCGGAGCCATGGTTCGGGAAGAGATGCGTATCGATCGCTGGGCCACCGCGGTGGAGGAGCGATTACGGGACTACCGGCGGAGCCTACCGCAAAACATCGAAATCGAAACGGTGATGCGGCAGAGCCGTTACGTCGAGCAGCGGCTGGCCAGTTTAGGATTCAATTTGGCCGCCGGTGCCTTGGCCGTCACCCTGGTTTCGTGGTTGCTGATGGGCTGGCGATCGGCGGTCGTCGTGGCGCTGACCTTGCCGCTATGCTCCCTGGGCGTTTTGGCTGCGCTCCAGTTGTACGGTGTGCCGCTGCACCAAATGTCCATCACTGGATTGATCATCGCCTTGGGGTTATTAATAGACAATGCGATTGTGGTCTGCGACGAAATCCGCGGCCGAGTGGCAAATGGCATGTCGGCCAGCAACGCGGTTTCGGAAACGACGCGTCGGCTGGCGATGCCGCTGACCGGATCCACTTTGACAACCGTACTCGCCTTCGCTCCGATTTCGTTGATGCCGGGACCCGCCGGCGAATTTGTCGGCTCGATCGCGATCAGCGTACAGTTTGCCGTTGTGTTGTCGCTGGTCATGGCGCTCACGATGACTGGAGCGGTCGCCGGGATCCTGATGAGTTCTCGCGGGAACAAGCCGCGTCGCTGGTACCGCGACGGGATTGTCGTCCCCGCCTTAGCGGCCGCCACACATCGGTTGCTGATCGGCTTATACCACCGGCCCTTGCGAGCCTGCTTGTTGGCTGCTTTGCCCGCATTCATCGGCTTCTTGGCTTGGACTCAGCTACAGGAACAGTTCTTTCCCCCGTCGGATCGTGAACAGTTTTACGTCCACTTGGAATTGCCTGTCGACGCATCGATTCACCAAACGATTGAAGCGGCTCGACGTGTCGATGAAGCTTTGCAAGATCTCGATCCGATTCGCGTGGACTGGTTCTTTGGAGACAGCGGACCGACCTTCTACTACAACGTGATCGCCAATCGACGAGGCATGCCGAACTATGGGCAAGCGATCGTGCGAGTGCCGCCGCAAGCCTCCTCGCAAATGCGTGCGCGGATGTCAAAACTGCAGCAACTTCTGCGAGAGGAATTGCCAGGTGCGATTGCACTGGTGCGGCAGCTAGAGCAGGGCCCCCCGTTCAATGCCCCGATTGAACTGCGCGTCTTTGGCAATGATCTGGTTCGCTTGGCCGAAGTTGGCGAGCAGGTCGCGACGCTGGTGCAAGGGGTTCCCCAGGTGGTCGCAACGCGGCGTACGGCCGGCGAAACGGTTCGCAAGGCCAGCCTGCGAGTCGATCCCGAAGCCGCGCGGATGGTCAACCTGCAGCCCCGCGACATCTCGACGCAACTTGCCGCGAGGCTAGACGGATCGACCGGTGGCGTCGTCTTGGAAGATACCGAGCAACTGCCCTTGCGCGTTCGCGTCGGCGGCGATCAACGGCGACGACTGGACGCACTCCGCTCCTCCGACTTGATTGCGCGTGATGCGGAAGGTCGCCCGACTGCCGTGCCGGTTGCCACCATCGTCGACACAACACTGCTGCCCGAGACGGCGACCATTATGCGATTCAATCGTCGTCGCATGGTCGAAGTCAGCGGTTTCCTGATGCCCGGCGTGTTGCCCAGTGCCACGTTGGCAGTGATCAAGGAACGGATCGCACCGCTCGAAGAGGCTTTGCCACAAGGCTTCGCGTTGTCCTTCGCCGGCGAAGCGAGCAAGCGGAATGATGCGATCGGCAACCTGCTCAGTAGCGTCCTGATTTTGATGGTCTTGATGGTCACCGTCCTTGTCCTGGCGCTGCGGTCATTTCGCTCGGTCGCCTTGATCGGCTGCGTCGGAACGTTGTCGCTGGGAATGGGAATGATCCCGCTGTGGCTGGCGGGATACCCCTTCGGTTTTATGGCGATCATCGGTTCAATGGGGTTGGTCGGCATTGCGATCAATGACTCGATTGTGGTCCTGACCAACTTGCGTCTCTCGCATGCGGCCACGCCGGAGCAAGCAGCACATGTGGTGATGCATGATTTTCGGCACATCCTGGCGACGACGCTCACCAGTGTCGTGGGCTTCATGCCGTTGATCATTCTGGGCGGAGAGTTTTGGCCGCCGTTGGCGATCGCGATCGCCGGGGGTGTCACCGGCGCAACCTTGCTGGCGCTAGTCTTCGTCCCCGCCGCTTATCTCCGCACCGCTCGGCTGGAGCATCTCTGATTCGGCCACGGCCGCAAAGCCGGGCTTGGTGTCACGTAGGATTTCCAAGATCGCGGTGCGTGTCTGCCGATCGAGATGCAGGTATTCCGCCGCCGGTGAATCGGCATTCAAAATCGCCAGCAACTGCCGGTAGATCGCCGCTCGCAAGACAGGCTGCAAGGCATCGAAAGCGGGCGAGTGAATGAGATAGCTGCAAGGGTATTTGAACAGTCGCTGCTGCAAGTCCAAGTCGCGCAGCGATCGTCCTTCGGTATCGCGACGGCCTCGTGAAGCGAACGATTCGGCGAATTCGGCTGACCCGACCACCGGTGAAGTCAACGGCGCTTCGTTGCAAAACAGAAGATGCTGAACGACGCGTTGAGCCGCTTGCTCGATCGCCAGTCGCGTTTCTTCGGCCGTGCCGTCGGCCTCTGCAACCTGATCGCCTGGCACCGCGAGTTCACGGTCGTACAGCCACTTGCGCGTCAAAAAATCGGCTTGCGTCAACACGTTGTGCATTTGCGTCTGATGTGCCAGGACCATCAGGGCGACAATGTCACTGCTCGCCGCCGGCCAGTCCTCGATATCCAGCCAGCGGCTCAAATCTCGAACGTTCAAACTATCCCGTTGGTCCAGTTTGTCGCCACGCAGCACGGCGTTGCCCAGATGCCCCATCGCACCATGCTGTCCCGTGACGAACCAACCACCCCAGCGTTCCGCAAAGGAACTGGTCGGGTCGGTGACGAAGGATGGCTGCTGGATGTCGATGCTGCCATCCATCCGCGGCGCCACACTCCGCAGCGTGTGCCCCGGAACGCCTCGCGTCATCGTCGTGGTATGGCAAGCCAAACAGTCGTAGTTTTCGCGGCGAAACAGAGGCCGCCACGGCTTCATCTCCAATGTGTAAAAAGCCGCACCCAAATGCGGATCGCTGGTCGAGATCTCCACCAAGGAACTGCCCCGAACCCAGCCGACGTAAACGTCATCGTTGAAGTAAATCGCACGTGGATTGCGGTGCGAGATGTACTGAAACTGCAGGCTGGTTTTGGAAAACACCAAAACCTGTGAAGCAACCGGCACGTCAAGTTGCTCCAGCAAGGACAGCAGGTACCCGCGTTCCTCCTCGTATTGCAACTTGGCGTCACCCGCCTGCAGTTGCTGCATCAAACGACTGACCGGATTCTGCCCCGCCGTCTTGCTGTATTCGATCGGTGGGGCTTCGATGTCGACCGGTGCCTGCGACCAAGCGGGATCGATCGAAAGCGTCACCAGGATCGCCAGTGCCGCTTTCGAGCACCAGTGCCACGTCGAGCATGTCTGAAGAAATCGTCGCATGGAAATCACACCGTCTCCGAAGGGGTTGTATCGAATCGCTTACGGTCCCGCGGTCGCCAAGTCCTGTAGTGGCTCGAAGAACTCGTAGTGGACTCGCGATGCCGGCACGTTCAGGCTTTCCAATCCGGCTTGGGCCCCCGCCATGAACGGACGGGAACCGCAACAATAAAACTCGGTCTCGTCAAACGGCGCCCACTTCCGTAACAACTCGGCAGTCACAAAACCTTCCGCGCCACATCGACCTGTCATCAGCTCGTCGTCAAGCGGTTAATCAAACAGTACCATTGTCTGCACATTGGCACCGTCGGTGGCCAAGCCGCCGACGTCGTCTGCCAACGCTTGCACGCGACTGTTATTTACCGCTTGCGGGACATAAATCGGCGCGGTCGAGCCCGCTTGAACGAGCGACTTGGCCGTCGACAACAGCGGCATGATCCCGGTCCCACCGGCCAGCAAGACCACCGGCCAGCAAGACCACCGGACCGGCCCCATTGGCCGGTTTCAGAGTGAACTCGCCGCACGGCGGGCTGACTTCCAATCGGTCGCCGACGTTCACTTGGTCGTACAAGTCATTCGAAATCAGACCATCCGGTGCGGCGGCTTGCACCCGCCAACGCGCGCTGCTGCCCGCCGGAGTCGTTTCTGTAACGATTCGAACCGTTTCTGGACTCAGCATGCAAGTGATCCACTGAGGGGCGAGGCGCCGAGGATTGTTGTCGTCGCTCGGCTGGACGACTAGACTTAATTACTACACAGAAACGTACAGCTTCCGATACTGCACGTCAATGTGCACATTTGACTGGCACCTGATTTCCGCTTGGTGAAGCACCGTTCCCGCTCACCAGGTTCCCGCCTCGCTGCCCTCCCCCCACGGTGACACCATGCCCACGCCAATCTCTCCTGCTCGGCCGACACGCCGCCTGCTCGCAGCCTGCTGCAGTCTTGCCCTGTGGGTGAACGGCGGCGTGGCTGAGGAACCGCCGGCATCGCCTGCCCCCTCCATCGTCCAGTCTGCCAGCCGCTTGCCGCAATCGATCGCCGAGGCGCGCGCTCGGGCGGAGTTGCTGCACGAAACGATTCACGGAACGTTGCAGGTGGTGCATCGCGACCTGTTCGACGAAGAGCAGACATTCTCGATCCCCTCGCGGTCGTTGGAGGACGTCTTTGAAGAGTTGGCACGTAGCCATCAGGTCGACTTGCGTTGGCTGATCGTCAACGCCGATGCCTTGAACGTCGATCATAAACCGCAAAACCGGTTCGAAGTCGACGCTGTGGCAGCGTTAAAGAAAGGCAAGCCAAGCCACGAAGAAGCCGGCGAAACGCAGTACCGATTTGTCGGAGCGATCGAACTGAAGTCGCAGTGCCTCAAATGTCACCTCAAAGACCGCCGCAGCAACGATTCACGCCTAGCCGGTCTAGCGATCACGATTCCGTGGCGAGCAACCGCAAACCGTCCGGCGGACACCAAGGCCCAGCCCTGACATGCACCTCGCCACGATCGCTTCAGTGCCTCAGCGCCTCGCCGGGTGGCACTCGGGCGAACGATTAACTGGAATCTTGAAAGAGGCTTTTTAATTCTTCCAGGACGCAGAAGCAAAACGCTTGATGAACCAACGCACCGTTGTAGCGACTGCCTACAGCCGCTCTGTTGATGACGAATAATAACGACAGCAACAGGCATGACGAATAATAACGACAGCAACAGGCCCAGCGCAACAGGCCATTAAAGCGCGGTCGCCAGCCTCGGGAGGGGCTCTGCCAGGCGTGCCCTGTCAAGTTGTTCGCTGTCAAGTTGTTCGCTCAACTCGCGAGCGGTAGGCAGACGATCGCGGGTGTCTTTGGCAATGCAGCAATGAACCATCGCTGCATTGCCGGCGTGACTTCTTCGTTCAGTAGACGCAGCGGCTTGGGCTCGCGATGCAGGGTCTCGTCTGCCACCGCCGCTCGGTCCCCACGAAACGCTACGCTTGCGGGGGCTTGCGAAGGTCGAGCCATTCGCTGTGGAAGGTCCCTTCCTTGTCGACTCGCTTGTAGGTGTGAGCACCAAAGTAGTCGCGTTGGGCTTGCAGCAAGTTGGCTGGCAGGCGAGCGAGGCGATAGCTGTCGTAGTAGTTCAGCGCGGTGCTGAACGCGGGCACCGGAATGCCCAGCACGCTGGCCGAAGCGACCACGGCGCGCCAACCTTCCTGTGCCTTTTCCAAGGCATCTTGGAAGTAGGGATAAAGCAGGAGGTTTTCAAGGTTGGGCTGGTCGTCAAAGGCTTCTTTGATGCGATCGAGGAACTGGGCTCGAATGATACAGCCACCGCGCCACAGCAACGCCGCTTGGCCGTAATCGAGATTCCAATCGTGCTCCGCCGACGCGGCCTGCAACTGCACAAAGCCCTGCGCGTAGCTGACGATTTTGGAGGCGTAGAGGGCATCGCGAACCGCTTCGACAAACTTGGCGCGTTCACCGATCAACGAGCGGGCAACGGCTGACATGTCGGCGTTCGCATCGGCGGCCGGTCCATTGAGGACTTTGCTCGCTCGCACGCGAGCTTCCTTTTGGGCCGACAGGCCGCGAGCAAACACCGCCGTCGTGACCAGCGTACTGGGCACGCCCAAGTCAAGCGCCAACTGGCTCATCCATTTCCCCGTCCCCTTGGCACCGGCGACGTCCAGGATCTTATCCACCAGATAGCCATCGCCACCTTGGTCATCCTTAGCGCTGAAGATGTCCCGTGAGATCTCGATCAAATAACTTTGTAGTTCTCCTTGATTCCATTGATCAAAGACGTCGTACATTTCGTCGTTGTTCAGTCCGCCCAATTCCTTCAGCAATTGGTAGGCTTCGCAGATCAACTGCATGTCGCCGTACTCGATGCCGTTGTGAACCATTTTGACGTAGTGACCAGCACCGCGAGGTCCGACCCACTCGCAGCACGGGATGTCTTCGTTGGGCCCAACTTTGGCCGCGATCGCTTGGAACATTTCCTTGATGTGGGGCCAAGCCGCCTTGGAACCGCCGGGCATCATACTAGGGCCTTTAAGGGCACCCTCTTCGCCGCCCGAAACGCCCGTTCCGACGAACAGCATGCCGGCATCTTCGACCGTCTTGGTCCGTCGCTCAGAGTCGACATAGTAGGTGTTGCCACCATCGATGATGATGTCCCCTTCATCGCACAGCGGCAGCAGTTGCTCGATAATCGCGTCGACCGCTGGCCCCGCTTTGACCAGCATCATCAGCTTGCGAGGTCGTTTGACCGCTTTGACAAAGTCTTCGATCGTGTGGCAGCCGACGAACTCCTTGCCGGCGGCACGGCCGTTGATCAGCGCGTCGACTTTCTCCGTGGTACGGTTGTAGACGGCTACTTTATAGCCACGGCTCTCGACGTTCAGTGCCAAGTTTTCGCCCATCACGGCTAAGCCAATCAGGCCAAAGTCACAATCGCCCATCGCAGATATTCCAGTCAGAGTTAAGGTGTGTTGTTAATGGAGTTTTGGAGCCCGACGTCTGCCGTTTACATTTTGCATTTCATTGCGGCAGTCGGTTATCAGCGGCCGGTAAATCGCATCGTCGGAAGCTCAGCCGACGACGCGCCATTTGGGTTTCTCGGGCAAGAAGCTGTCGAATTCCTCGAGCAGTTTCTGTTGGTACTCTCCGGCGAAGGACCCACCGAGGAAGCGGTCGATCGCTTCATCGTGAAATCGCTGCCAGCTCGCTTCTTCTTCACCGGGGTTGATGGGATAGAAGAGGCAATCGTTGGCGACAGCCGCTTTGTAATCTCCCGGTGCATCGCCGATCATCAGGCTGTGGTCTTTGTCGTACTTCGCGGCGTTGGCCAGCGTTTCCTTTTTGTTGCCCGATTCCTGCCCACAGATGGCCGTCACGTATTTGGCCACATCGTGCTCGTTCCATTCGGCCGTGAGCGCTTCATTGGGGGTTGCACTGCAAACCAGCATGTCGGCTTGACCGGCCAGTTTCTCCAGCGACTCGCGCACCATCGGGTAGGGCGGCACGCCATGCACGAACTCGCTGACCGTCTTGTTGACCTTCTCGGACCATTCCAACGCGTGCGTCAGATCGGGGTCCCCTTCCGCGTCGACTTTGGCTTTGAGAGCCGGATTGCCGAGCTTCGTTTCGGTCGCAATCCAATCTCGCAGCGACTGCGGGATCGTGATCTCCACACCGCGGGCTTGCACTTCCGGCCGTTTCTGCAGCCACTCGAGTGCTTCGACCAAGGCGGGGAAGCGATTGATGCCGCGACTTTTGCTGTACAAGTTCACGAACTCGGCCGCTTCGCGCGCGTACTTGCTGATCGACTGCAAGTTGTAGTACTTGATGATGTTGGGGATGAAGCATTCTTTGTGCTTCAGTTCCATGGTGTCAAAGACACAGCCGTCGGAATCGATGCCAACGAAATACTTTTGCTTAGGTTCGATGATGTACATGCGAGAGTGGGCTTCAGGAAATGTCGAAGAGGTGAAGGAATGTCGAGGCCGGCCGGTTTCTCGGAATCCAAAGCGGCCCGTCATGCGACCGACTTATCCGAGCGGCAGCGATTACGATGTCCGGTCGGCTTGAGGGACGTAGTTCGGCAGTTTTTGATCGGCGTAAATCTTTTCGAACCGGGTCATCCGTTGACGACCGCCGATCATCGGCAGCGACAGCATGCCTTCGCCGACCAGCGGCATGGCATACCGCACGAATTCGTCGGTGACATCGAAGCCATTTTCGGTGATCCACGCTTTGGGGAACGTGCGCTCGCTGTTGGCAACTTCGGCCAAGGGGACTTTGTCGTAGCGGACGCTGTAGATCGGGCCGTCGTTCCGCAGAATCGTCGACATGTAACCCGACTCGTTACCGGCGGCCAATCGACAAGCCATCTCGCCGGCGTGGAAAGCTTCGTCCAAGTCGACCGTCGAGGCGTAGCCCATCGAGTGACGTTGGTCGGTACCCGGCACGTTGGCTCGCGCGGCCCCTTTCGCGGAAAGCCCCACCGAATTGAGATGATTGACGATCTTTTGAGCGACCGTCATTTGGCTGGCGCTGAAGGACACGTGCCCGAAGGAATCGCGGACTTCGCCCAACGACCCCACATCAAAGCCTTCGCTGACGACCACGATACAGCGTCCGTCGCGTTTGAGTTGGTCGTTAATGTTGTCGGTCATCTGCTCCAAGGAGCAGGGGCTTTCAGCGAGGTAAATCTGCAGCGGCATTTCGCGGTTAGGGTCGGCCAATCGAGCCGCCGCGGGAATGAAGCCGATCCGGCGGCCCATCGCTTGCAGCACCAACACCGGGTCGGCAGGACAGGAGCCACCATTTTCCTCGTTGGCATACTGCACATTGTGCATCCAGTACTTCGCCGTCGAGCCGTAGCCCGGCGTGTGGTCAATCAGCTTGAACTCGCTGTCACCGACGTCATTGTCGATCGTCTTAGGACCGCCGATCCCGACCAAATCCAAGCCGCGTTGTTTGGCCAGCTCGGCGATCTTATTGGCGGTATCCATCGAATCGTTGCCGCCGATGTAAATGAAGTACCCGACATTGTGGGCTTTGAGGACTTCAATCACGCGGTCAAAATCTTCGTCCTGGCCCGCTTTCAGTTTGTATCGGCAGGTACCAATCGATCCGGCGGCAGGCGTGTAACGCAGCAGCCCCACCTCTTCGTGCGACTGGGCTGTTAAGTCAAGCAGTTCTTCCTTCAAGACGCCTTCGATGCCGTGGCGGGCGCCGTAAACGGTGCCGATTTCCGGCAAATCGCGGGCTGTTTCAATAATGCCGCGGAGCGTGTTGTTAATAACCGGACTAGGTCCGCCGCTCTGTGCGACGACCATATTGCGAGGTGCAGCCATAGGAATCGGAAGATCAAGTTGAGTCGGGAGGAGGTAAGTTGGAAGGCCAGGATAATATCTTAAGCCCCTACGCGGTACCAGTCTCGCCGAGCTGGGTTTTACAATGGAAGCAGGCCTGTTTCCGTGCTCGGGAATTTCGCCTATCGGCATATTTGCTGGTTTCGCTGTGGCCGACTTTGGCACGATGGCGTTACCCTGATCAATGGTCCACCTATTTTCCGCACGACCGCTATTCCTCTAACTCCATTTTTCCCATGAACCAAACCACTCGCTATTTAGCCGTCGCAGCGTTGGCTCTCTTGCTCCTCCCCGGAGGCTGGTGGAAGCCCGCTCCTGGCTTAGCGGCACCTCCCGAAGCATTGGACTTGCCCGAATTTAAACTGACCGACTACCGCGGTCGCGAGTGGACTCCGGCCGATTTCAAAACATCGCCCCTGCTGGTAGTCGCCTTCATGGGGACCGAATGCCCGCTCGCGAAACTGTACGCCGGGCGTCTGGCGCAGTTGGAGAAGCAGTTTGGCGAAGGTATCGCGGTTGTCGCCGTGGTGGCGAATAAACAGGATTCCCTGGCCGACATCGAGCACTATGTGGAACATCACCACATCGGTTATCCGGTGCTGAAGGATAGCGGCAACCGTTTAGCCGATCGGATGGGCGCCGAGCGAACGCCAGAGGTTTTTCTGTTTGACGGAAATCGCAAGCTGCGCTACTGGGGTCGCATCGATGATCAGTACGGCATTGGCTATGCCCGCGACGAACCGCAACAACATGACCTGAAAGATGCCATCGTGGCGCTGCAAACCGGCCGCAAGATCGCGATGCCGCAAACGCGCAGCGTCGGTTGCATCATTGGTCGCACCAAGCCGACTGACGAAACGGCGTCGATCACGTTTTCCAATACGGTCGCGCCGATTTTACAAAAAAGATGTGTCGAGTGCCATCAAGACGGGGAGATCGCACCGTTTGCCTTGACCGATTACGAAGAAGCATCGGGCTGGGCTGACATGATTGCCGAAACGGTCGAAGAGGGCCGCATGCCGCCGTGGCACGCCAATCCGGCACACGGCGAATTTGCGAACTCAAGAGAAATGACCGATGCGGAGAAACTGGCACTGCGGCAGTGGGCCGACGCCGGGGCACCACGGGGCGAGGAAGGGGCGAACATCAAGCCTCCCGTGCGTCCCGACGGTTGGCAATTGCCGCGTGAACCCGACATGATCGTGCCGGTCAGCCCACAGCCAATCGATGTGCAGGCCACCGGCACGGTCAACTATCAGTACTTTGTTGTCGACTCCGGTTTGGAAGAAGATGTCTGGCTGGAAGCGGCCGAATTGCTGCCGGGCAACCGTAGCGTGGTGCATCACATCCTCTGCTTCGCACGTCCCAAAAACGCTGGAGGTGGCTTGAATGCACAACGAGATTTCCTGGTCGGGTATGTGCCGGGAGCACGCGTGGAAATGATGCCACGGGGGATGGCAAAGAAAATCCCCGCCGGCAGCCAGTTGGTTTTCCAAGTCCACTACACACCGATCGGAACGCCGCAACAAGACCACAGCCAGTTGGGTTTGGTATTCGCTGATCCTGAATCGATCACGCACGAGGTCAAAACCTACAGCGCGGTGCCCGCGGGATTGAAGATTCCGCCACGCGAACCGGCTCATGAGGTCTTTGCCTCGACCGAACTCCACGATGCGTTGTTATTAGGGATGAGCCCCCACATGCACTTGCGTGGCAAATCGTTTCGCTACGAATTAGAGAGTCAAGGCGAAACGAAGGTGCTGCTCGACGTGCCGCACTACGATTTCAATTGGCAGACGACGTATATGCTGAAAGAACCGTTGCCGATACGCGACGGGGATCGGATGATCTGCACGGCGGTGTTTGATAACAGCGAGGCAAACCGCCACAACCCCGCTCCCGAAGAAACAGTCCGCTGGGGCGATCAAACGGATGACGAAATGATGATCGGTTACTTTCATTACGCCGTGCCGCGAGGTGCGAAGGATGACGATGCCGAATCGCCGAAGCAGGAAATGGCCGACCTCATTCGACGCGCCGGCGTGCTGCGTGTCTTTGAACGCCTCGACGTGGATGGGGATGGCCAGATCACACGTGAGCAAACGCCCGAACGATTTCACGAAGCGTTTGATCGAATGAATCTCGATGGCGACAACGTGTTGACTCGCAAAGAGGTCCAGACGTCGCCGTAGTCGATCCGGGATCCGAGGTTACCGCTGCGACACCGATTCATCAAACCCGTTGTTGGAACTGAAAGTTCTTGCTCTTGGCAAAGAACTCGCGCGGATTGTCGTAGACGACTTTGCGGATCAAGTCTTCGCTGTGACCACGGCGACGCAGTTCGAAAATCAAGTCGGGAATCGCCGTCGGTTTGCTGGGTCCCCAGTCACCGGCGGAGTTTGCCAGTAAGCGTTCGGGGCCGAACATTTCGATCATGTCGGCGGCGCGCTGCGGCGTACACTTGGATATCGGGTACAGCGTCATGCCGGCCCAGTAGCCATCCTCTAACACGGCAGCAATCGTATGTTCTTCGACGTGATCGACTAGGACTCGCGAACGATCGATGCGGGAGTCCCCGTTGAGCATGTCCAAGATCATCCGCGTCCCTTGGTATTTGTCTTCCAAGTGCGGCGTATGAATCAGGATCGGTTGCTCGTACTTGATCGCCAGTTCCATGTGTTCCAAGAACACGATCGATTCGTTGCGAGTGTTCTTATTCAGCCCGATTTCGCCGATCCCCAGCACCCCCGGGTGATCCAGGAATTCGGGGATCATCGCAATCACTTCCCGCGATAGTTCGACGTTTTCGGCTTCCTTGGCGTTAATGCACAGCCAGCAGTAGTGCTGGATCCCGTACTGTGCCGCGCGTGCCGCTTCGACTTCGGTCAGTTGGCGAAAATAGTCACGAAAACCATCGGCGGTACCGCGGTCAAAGCCGGCCCAGAAAGCAGGTTCGCTCACCGCGACACATCCCATGCGTGCCAAAGTGGCATAGTCATCGGTGGTGCGGGAAACCATGTGAATGTGGGGGTCGATGTAGTCCATGGACGTCGGCTGCGATTCTCGGGTAGAGGAGTGATAGGAGGGCACGGAGTGTCGGGGGCAACATTAGACTTGCATGTCGGCGCGCCAACTCGCCTTGTAATCGCGCGAAAACAGCCTCTGCAGACGCTCCGCACGTCCCGGTTTGGCGTCGGCGAGGATTGAAATTGCGGTCGCGATCTGTTCACGTCGCGCATCCCGCGTCACCTCGCCCTCGGCACGGTCCAGCCGATCAAGGGTCGCAGCGACTTCTAGTAGCCGTGCTCGGACTTCGAGAAAATGACGATCGAGCAGTTGAGTTGCGTCAGCAGGCGAGGGCATAACGTTGTTCGTCGGGCAGGGAGGCAAAAGGGAGACAACTGACAGCAAAGTGGAGTGAAAGGGATCGACCACTTTGTGCAGAAGCATTGTAACCGATCGGCATCCGACGGGCGATTGTCTTTCGCGCTGTAATGGTCGAATGAGATGTACCGTTTAGGTAGAGAAAGATTCGAAAGCTTCGCCAAAAGGTAGCGGCTCGGTAAACCTTGACGGTCCTCAGGTCGACAGATGAATAAGCCAAGTCATCTCTGTCCGGCTGTGATTACGCCATGAACGGTTTAGAACGCACCTTTCAGTTTCTCGAATCGACGCCCAATCAGGTGTCGTTGGAAGTGCTGGTACCCGCGGTCCGTTCGGCGCCGCCCGAAATTCGCTCCCGCGCCATCTCGGCACTGTTGAATCGCGACTCGATTCGGGCTTGCCAGGAACTCATCAAGTGCTGGGAGTCCCTGGAAATCGAAGACCGACTGCTGATCAGCAATGGCGGGGCGACGTTGCTGCAAGCCATCGAGCAAGCTTTGCAATCGCAAGAAGAGGGTGAATTGCTGAGGGCAATCGACATCGCCGAGACACTGGATTTGTTGGGTGCTGTGCCTCAGTTGATTCGCAAAGCCGAAGCGGCTGCGTCTCGTGCGGTGCGCCGTGAGGCTTCGTCGGCGGTGTTGCGGATGGCCAGCGAGCGGGGGTCGGCCGCCCGACGCGACCACGACCACCCGGCGGTCCGAGGCCCCCTCATGCGGTCGTTGGCCAAGTCGGTGCGGCGGTTTCCCATTCACCGCAATGTGACCATGGTCGATGCTTTTTTGGCGGTCAGTAAATGGTCCGACAGCGAACTGTGCGCGCTGATGTTTCAGTCGCAGGAAGCCAAACCTTGCTTGCTGGGCCGGTTTCGCGACAGTCACGTCGAAGGGGTGGCGGAATTGCTGGTCGATTTGTTGCACCGCCGAACGTTACCAGCCGAATTGGAAGCGATTTTGGTCAGCCGCGAAGACGCGCTGTTTCGCGATCATCTGCTCGACACGGTGGGGCTTGATCCCGGCGCGACGATGCGCCGCAACTTGGCGGCAATGGGGATTCCCAAGTGCTGCGATCCCGCGCGTGATCTCAAATCGCAATTGACCCCGCGGCGGCAACAATCGTTGGCGATGCTGTATGCGGCGACCGACGAAGATGCGATGCGAGTCCTGCGGAGGTTGCTCGACGCGCTAGATACCGCGGACGAAGCGGCGAAGATTGGGTTGGTGCATGCTTTGAGTCGCTGTCCGGTTCTGGATGCTGATCGCGTCCTGCGTGCAGCGGTGATGTTGGCCAGCAATATGCGAGCAGACGGTTTTGATGAACACCGTGTTGCCGCCGACC
>Ga0102932_1000589_pt1 | contig 18260 bp, 15 predicted proteins | sample SalPonR1_C_D2_MG_FD_78212 | JGI IMG/M metagenome (GOLD analysis project Ga0102932, IMG submission 78212) | Salt pond soil microbial communities from South San Francisco under conditions of wetland restoration - Salt Pond MetaG R1_C_D2_MG | ecosystem: Environmental > Aquatic > Marine > Intertidal...
ATACGCCCTTCAAGCAAAATCTCGAGAGCCCCGCGACGGCCTGCGAGGTCCGCCAGGATGGCAAGCTCGTCATAGTCCACGGCCAGACCCAGCCGGTTGGCCGTCAGGCCAAAGCGGCTATCATCGGAAGCGATCCGCAGGTCGCAAGTCGCCGCGATCTCGAGCCCGCCGCCAACGCAAATGCCACCGATCACGGCCAGCACCGGGTGCGGACAATCGCGGATCGCATCGATGGCCGCATTGGTGCGGCTTGCATACTCTCTGGCCTGCTCAGCCCCGCTGCGGGTGTCGTCGAAATCACCTATGTCGCTGCCCGAGCAGAACGCCCGATCCCCGGCACCGCGCAGAACAACGACTCGTATCTCAGCGTCGCGGGACACCTGCTGCATCACCTCGCCGAGCGCCTCGTACATGCTGAGGGTCAGCGCATTCAACTTTGTCGGTCGGTCCATCGTGACAGTTGCCACGTGACCATCTCGCTCGAGGGTAATTCTGCCTTCCATTCTAATCTCCGTCAGTCGATGTGGATTTCGGCGTTGAGCGCCCATGACGAGCCGTCGCAACAGCGCGCGCCGCCCACGGACCCACCAGGAAGATAAGAGCAATCAGCAGGATCATCGCCGCCAGAGGCTGCGTGACGACGGCAAGGAGGTCGAAACCTTCCATAATCAGTGCGCGTCGCATCACCGACGAAGAGCTGGCCAAACTTGAGGCAAGGCACGAGGCATGCCGGAAACTGGCCGAGGACGAACGGTTGGACGACTATTACGCCGAAAATTCCGCATTCCATACCTGCATCTACCGCGCGACACACAACACATTCATCGCACATGAGGCGATGCGGCTACACGCGATGCTGCAACCCTACCGCCGTCTACAACTGCAAGTGCGCAACCGGGTGAAACGGTCTCTCAAGGAACATGAAGCGGTGGTCTCGGCCATTCAGCAGGGTGATGATCAGGCCGCGGATCAAGCGATGCGGCATCACGTTTTGATCCAGGGAGACCGGTTTCACGATCTGCTAGCAGCTCTCCGCTCTGACGCATAGTGAAGGCATATTAATAGCTCACCTGGGGAAGCTATCTTTCTGTTGAGTGAGTGGGCGCGCCTAGAACCGCCTTCTATCGGGCGATAAACCGCTGCTCTGGCGACGTCGTTATGACGAGGTCACCCCGCCAGCCGCGCGGTGTCGTCGGCACTTTGCTCCAAAAGCGCAAACTCGACGTTGAACGTGGTGCCTGTGCCTATTTGACTTTCATAATAGATGTCGCCCCTCATCTGCTGTGCCAATTGCTTGGAGATGTGCAGACCGAGCCCAGATCCTTGTGTGGAGCCTTGTTCGCTATTTGCCACTTGTTCAAAACGACCGAAGACTTGCTTTTCCATGCCATCGGGAATCCCTTCGCCTGTGTCTTTGATCGACAACCTTACGTTTCGGTCCGTGACGTGTATCGCTCCCTCCACGACGCCGTCTTGTCTGGAAAACTTGATGGCATTCGAAAGAAGGTTGTCGATGATCTGACGGATCGCGAAGGCATCGCCCGAAACGAAAGCGGGCTGTTCGGTCTGCGCCTTGGCAAGATGTATGCCCCGTTCGGCCGCAAAAAGCTTGTTCTCTTCAAGGCTTTCATCAAGGAGGCGGTCAAGATCGACAGCCTCACATTCCAAAGACAATGCCCCGATGTCCATCTTTTGCGCCAGCAGAATATGGTCGATCATGCGTGACAGACGGACGCCGTTTCGGTGGGCAATTTCGAGCAACGACTGCACAGGGTCGCTCAATTCTCCAAGACGGCCACTAAGCGCGAGCGCCAAGCCACCTTTCAACGATGTGAGAGGCGTTCGCATTTCATGGCTGATGACCGAAACGAATTCGTCTTTCGCGCGATTGGCGTGATCTGCCTTTTCAAGTGCGTCCTCCAAAGATGTGTGGATGGCGATCCTGTCCGTGATATCCACGAAGGTAATGCTCCACCCAAGAACCGCCTCTGATGGGTTGAGCGGGCTTTCAACCTTCTGGATTCGAGGTTCGTAATCGCGCTGCCCTACGCGCAGTTGAGAGACGCTGCCTGACGTGGTCAAGTGCTCGATATTCGCGAACAGGTCGTGCAAGACATGTCCGGTGCCATTGTGCATATCTCTGCTTTTTGCCGCCGTGTTCATAAGCACGATGTTGCGTTGCTTATCGATCAGAACAACAGGTTCGCTCATGGTGTTGAATAGGACAGATTGGCCAATGGAGGCCATATCCATCGTCTTGTTTGTAACGAGCAACCAAGAGAACGCGAGCACGCCAAACGTGAACATGAAGGCCGTGGGATCGAGCCCGAATACGGTAAAACCAAGGCCCACATAGGCTGCATTCGCGGCAAGAGGTGTGACGGTAATCACGACAAGCATGGTCAGTAATGGCCACGCCGCCCGCTTGGCGCGGACGAATGCCTTTGCAAGGCACACGAGCGTTGCAGCCACGAAAAAATGAAGACCTACCATGATCCCATAGAAGGCCGCCCCATGCACGTAATCTATGTGGTCATTGCCTTCGGGAAGGGCGGTGGCTTCGGTATAGACAAGATGGTGCCACTGGTTCGTCGCGGCCAAAGCGAAGCTGCCCAAGGGCAACAAGATCAGTGCCGCGCGGGCAGTGCGCGTATGGACCCAAGACGCGTTATCCACATAGGAGACAATGAAGTAACACCAGGCAATCGGGACCAATGCATTACCAAGCCAGGCCATAATCGCCCAGTGAAATTGACAGGAAAAACTGCTCGAGGCCGCCTCAAGACCGACGCTCAACAGCATCCAGATTATCCCGATGAATGTGAGCGCGTAAAATATCTTGCCATTGAATTGTTGGGTTTTCAGCATCCAAACCATGGTGAAGGCAGCCAGTGCAACAATACCTGCTGCCCCCAAAAATACAGGATCTGCCAGTGCTCCCTCAAAGCATGTCATCGAGTTCGTTCCCAAATTCTACCGATCTTTCGCTGCATCAGACCATGCGGACGTGTTCAAAATTTGACCGCAGTTCGGTTTTGTTGATCTACTGATGTGAAATCCCTGTGTCGTATGATCGCAGCACGGCAAATATTCGGTTTTGATGGTTGGATCAAATCTCGCATACATCTTTAACGGCAGTCGGACTCCGCCTGTGCAAAATGCGCCGACACCTTGCTGATGATGCGCCATCCTCCTCAGGAGTTAGAGCCACCGGCAAACCCGGCACGACGCGGGGCTGTTCGTCACGTCATCCGCAGTTCCCGGAGCAGAAGATCGCGGCAGATTTCGATGGCTTGCTCTCCGCTGATCACGTCGTCATGGATCGACAGACCCAGCCACAGACCATCCGATATGGCGACAAAGCTCAGGGTGATACGCCGGGCATCGACCGATATGCCGGTCTCTTTGGCGGCGGCGTCGACCATGCGTTCCACACGATTGATATAGTCGCGGTAAAGCTGACGATTGGCCTTGCGCACATGCGGGTTGAACCGGGTCTCATGCCACAGCGCAAGAAACGCGGTGCGGTTCAGATCGGTGAAGATCGCCGGTGCGAAAAGGAATTCCGGCAGCGTCAGAAGCTTCTGTGTCGCGGTGGCGTCCTGACGGTCAAGTGAGGTTTTGATCGAGCCCGAAATCTGGCTGAACAGGTGTTGGAGCGCCGCGACCATCACCTCATCCTTAGTGCTGAAATAATGTCCCAGAAGGCCACGCGAACTGCCGGCCTGCTTGCATATGGATGCGACAGTCGTCCCCGAGACGCCATGCTCGGCCAGAGATCGGATCGCCCCTTCCACAAAGGATTTGCGCCTGTATTCGTTGATTTCCGCATGGGTGCGCGGGCGTGTTTTACCCAGTGTGGGCGAGGTATCGGACATTCCGGGCTCCTGAAGAATCTGCACGCGCCATCATAGGGGTGTTATTGGCGGACGTAAATTTTTTGTTGATCGTCCAACAAATTTATGAATGCTTGATGAGATCGACACCGCCAAGAAAAGGATACTGGAAATGCGCCCCGAAGATGTTGTGAACTTGGATGCCTATCCGATTGCCGACCGTGACGACCCCCGTCGCGCCGCCCTTGTCGCGCGTCTCAAGCAGGAGCTCGACCAAAATCAGTATGTCTCGCTCCCTGACTTCATTCGCCCCGAGGCGCGCCTGCGCGCCGTGGCCGATGCCGAGGGCGCGCTTCCCCGCGCGCATCACAATTGTTCAGAGCGCAATTGCTATCTACAGCGAAAGGGCGATCCGTCGCTGTCTGAAAGCCATCCGATCAACATGTTCCTGAGCGCGAGCATGCGGATGCTGGCCTATGACCGGTTCAACGAAGACAGCCCCGTAAAGACACTATATCACTGGGCACCGGTTCGCGAATTCATTGCCGAGATCGTCGGCAGCGAAACACTCTATGACAACGAAGACCCCAGCCAGCCCGTGAACCTTGTCTGCTACAAGACCGGCGATAGGTCTGCATGGCATTTCGATTCCGTCAACGCCTTCACCATGACCCTCATGCTACAGGCGTCCGAAAGCGGCGGTGATTTCGAAATGGTTCCCAACACCCGAAGCGACGACGATCAGAACTACGACTATGTCGCGGCGGTTTTACGGGGCGAACGCCCGGACGACACCGTGTCGGTCGCACGTGAGGCCGGGGCGCTCTGCGTTTTCCGGGGGTGCAACTCATTGCACAGGGTATCCCCGGTCGAGGGCGACAGGATGCGGATCATGGGTGTTTTCGTCTACGAGACGGCCCCGGGTGTTGTCGGTGACCCGGAAGTCAACGCCACCGTCTATGGCCGCGAGGAAGCGGTCGGATAAGCCCCGGCATACCCACCATTCAAAAATCAGCCAACCCGTCAGAAGCGTTGGCGAACACCCACAAGGAGGACAAGATGACCAATGATCCCAAACATGTCCGCGCCCCGAGACAGGGCGATGTCACACGCAGAAAATTCATTCAGCACTCCATGGCCACCGGCGTGGCCCTTTCGGCGGCGGGGGGCCTTGCGCGCACAGCGCAGGCCGCAGCCCCCGTCAAGGGCGGTCACATGCGGTTCGGCATGGGCCATGGCAGTTCCACCGATGTGCTGGACCCCGGCAAGGTTCTCAACGGTCTTTTGTCATCGACCCATTATGCGGTGACCAACACGCTGACCGAGGTCGACACCAATGGCGCGCTTGTGCCCAAGCTCGCCACCGAGTGGGATTCGAGCCCCGACGCCCGGGTCTGGAGTTTCAAGCTAAGGTCCGGTGTCGAGTTTCACGACGGCAAGTCATTGACCGCCGAAGACGTGATCGCTTCGATCAATCACCATCGGGGCGAAAATTCATCGTCTTCGGCCAAGACGATGATGGACCCGGTTCTCGAGGTCAGACAGGACGGGCCGGACCGTGTGGTTGTGGAACTGTCCGGTGGGGACGCGGATTTCCCCTTCAAGCTGAGCAGCTTCAACTTCCCCATATATGCCGCGCGGGACGATGGCAGTCTGGCCTTCGAAGACGGTGTGGGCGTGGGCGCTTACCGGTTGGTGAATTTCGAACCGGGGGTGCGGGCCGCCTTCGAGAAGAACCCGAACTACTGGCACGAGGACCGTGGCCATTTCGACAGCGCCGAACTTGTGTCGATCCCCGATGTCACGGCGCGGACAAACGCGCTCAGGACCGGCGAAATCGACGGTATGGACCGTGTCGAACTCAAAACCATCGATCTCTTGCGTCAAACCGCCGGCATCACCGTCAGCGAGGTGGAGGGCAAGACGCATTACACCTTCCCGATGCACACCAACACCACGCCGTTTGATGATCATCACATCCGCATGGCCGTGAAACTTGGCCTCGATCGTGAAGCCTTGCTTGAAACCATCCTGTTCGGTCACGGACAGATCGGCAACGATCACCCGATCAGCGCGGCCTATCCCTTCCACAACGCCGAACTTGAACAGCGCGCCTATGACCCCGAGAAGGCCCGCTGGCATCTCAGGCAGGCGGGGCTTGATAGCGTGGACCTGTCGCTCAGCGCCGCGGACGCCGCCTTTACCGGCGCGGTGGATGCCGCCGTCCTCTACAAGGAGCACGCCGCCAAAGCGGGGATCAACATCGAGGTCAATCGCGAGGTCGATGACGGCTATTGGTCCGAAGTCTGGATGAAAAAGCCGTGGTGCGCTTGCTACTGGCCCGGGTATGCAACGCCCGACAGCATCTTTACCCAAGCTTATGCCGCAGGGGCGTCATGGAACGATACCTTCTGGGATCATCAGCAGTTCAACGATTTACTTGTGCGGGCGCGGTCCGAACTTGATCCGAATGCGCGCGGCGAAATGTACGCCGATATGCAACGGCTGGTCCGTGACGACGGCGGCGCCATCGTGCCTTTCTTCGCCAATGACGTGTTCGCGGTCACGGACAAGGTCGGGTTTGGCCAGATCTCGAACAATTACGAAGTGGATGGCCGCTTGTTCCTGGAAAGATGGTGGTTCAAAGACGCCTGAAGCCAGCGGGGCGTGCTCCCACCGATGGGCGCGCCCCTTCTTTCACCTCAATCACAAGTCGGCTTCGCGCAGGGTCCGGCGCTCGGCGGTGGTGACGGCATCGGTGATCATCCATGTGACAAAGAATGATACCGATCCCGCAAGGTAGAGCATCATCGAGAAGACGACATAGGCGCGCGCCTGCGACGGGGTGTTGATGCCGTCGGCAAACACCATGCCGATTAGAATTGCAAAGCCGATATTGCCCCAGAAAATCCCCCACCAGAGCGGCATGAGCCAATGCTTCTCCTGCTTGATCCCGAAGCCAAGCACGAGATTGCGCATCGCCTCGTAAGGCTTCCAGAAAAACGCGACCGGCACGAAATACCAGTAAACGGACCCCGCCGGTGTTACCGATTGCGGGCCCCGGAGCGCGACAAGCGTGTCGGTGCTTTTCTTCTTCCAGACAAGATACAGCACCGTCGCGACAAGCGATGGCAACACGGTAATCGCGATGAGACCCGGTTGCGTCTCCAGCGCAAGCACCATGCCGAACCGCGCGTCGGGCGACCCCTGAACCGCGATCAGCACCGCACAGATCACCGAGACAACGGCAGAGACATGCAGCGAGATCGCCAGCGCCTTGGAGATACCGGTTACATCCACCGCCTGTGGGGCCGGCATCGCAGCCGGGGCGAGGGGCGCTGCGGCCTGCGTTCCGGTGGCCGCGACGTTGACCTGTAAATCCGGCGATGGCGCGGGGGCCGGCACGGCGGTCTCGGACTCACCCAGCGCGTCGCGGATATCTTCAAACTCTTCGCGGGTGATTTCTCCGCGTGCAAATCGCTCGGCGGCGATCTCTATCGCTTTCGACATGTCCCGTTCGCCCCTGTCATGACCCGTCCCGACATGATCATGCCGCGCCCCCGCGATCCGATCAACCCGCTTGCGCAATATCCTCCCAACAGGTGAAGACCGCATTGCGGACGCGGGCATACATATCGCCATGGCTGGCCGTGCCAGGGTGTGCGCGCGCCTCGATATGGGCATAGGCAGCATCAAGCTGCGCCCGGTCGCGGAAACTCAGGATCGAAAAGAGCGTATGCGCACGCGTGTCGTCGGTATCCATCGGGGTGTCCGCGTGGCGGGCCCCCAGAGGTGAGGCAAAGGCGATCAGGCCCGCCTTTTCAAGGTCGGCCACGAAGGCGGCATAGGCCACCTGAAAATCGCTCATCACCTCATCGTCCCCGAGGTCGAAGGCCGACAGCATGTGGATCATTGCCTTAACCTCATATCACAGCCCCGATGCGCAACCCCTCGAGTACCGCCTCCTCGGCGGTGCGCGGGCTCAGGCAATCGCCGATCTCGTGCGTTTCGCCGCCCCACCCTGTCAACGCGCGCGCAAGCGTCGTCTCGGGCGCATGGCCCAACGCGGTGACAAGCGTGTCGGTGCCCTCCATCTCGACTGGCTCCCCGCTCAGAGTGTGCTGAAACCACGCGCTCTCGTCATCTGCACCGAACAGGCGCAGATGCGGCATGATCTCAACGCCAAGCCGATGCAGATCGCCCAGCCATTTGTCCCGCACATATTGCGGGATCGCCTGCCCCGCCACCTGTCCGTTCACCGCAAGGCGCACATGGCACCCATCCCGCGCCAGTTTCTCGGCAAGGCCAAGTCCCACCCAGTCACAGCGCCAATCGGCAATCACGACGCGCGCGCCGGTATTCGCCCCCTCAAGAACCTGCCACGCGTCAAGCACATGCGCCTCCTCGGCGCCATCAATGGCGGGTGCATAAGGGCGCGCGCCGGTGGCGATCACAACGGCATCCGGGGCCTCGGCCTCGATCATCTGGCGGGTAACGGGCGTGTTGAGGCACAAGGTCACGCCCGCCATGCCGAGTTCATGCGACAGGTTCGTGGTGAGACCACCGAACTCGGCCCGGCCCGGCAAAAGCTGCGCGAGGTTCACCTGTCCGCCCAATCGCGCCGAGGCATCGCAAAGCGTCACAGCGTGACCCCGTTTGGCGGCGGTGATCGCGGCCTTCATACCGGCAGGGCCGCCCCCGGCGACCAGAACCCGCCGCGGCGTGGCGGCGGGAAGAAGCGTGCCATAGTCAAGCTCGCGCCCGGTTTCGGGCCGCTGAATACAAGAAATCGGCGTCCCGTTCAGCATGTGACCGATGCAGGCCTGATTGCAGGCGATACAGGCGCGGATATCGTCAAGCCGCCCGGCGCGCGCCTTCTCGGGCATCTCGGGGTCGGAAATGAGCGCACGGGTCATCCCGCACATGTCGGCCTGCCCGGATGAGAGCACGGTTTCGGCATCCTGCGGCTGATTTATGCGCCCCGCGACAAAGACCGGTAGCGCGACACGCGCCCGAATCGCCGCAGCCAGCGGCGCGGTATAGGCCACGTCATAGGCCATGGGCGGCACGATATGAGTAGACCCGGCAAGCCCCGCCGACGTGCCCGCCGCGACATTGAGGTAATCAAGCTGTCCGTCCTCGGCCAATGCCACAGCGATCTCGGCCATCTCGGGCTGCTCAAGGCCATGGTGGTCATTGTCTTCACCTGAAAGACGCATCCCGACGATCATCTCCTCGCCTGCGCCCGCGCGCACCGCGGCAATGACCTCACGCACAAAGCGCATCCGGTTTTCGGCGCTGCCGCCATAGCTATCCTCGCGCCGGTTGATGCGCGGGTTTAGGAACTGGCTGAGAAGATAGCCGTGCGAGGCCACCACCTCGACCCCGTCAAGACCGGCCTGTCGCATCCGCCCCGCCGCCGCGCCAAACCCCGCGACGATCTCGGCGATCATGTCGGGGGTCATTTCGCGCGGCATGGTGTGAAACCGCTCATTCGGTATGGCCGAGGGCGCATAGGCCACCGCATGCGTGCCATCGGCGGCAAGGCCCATTTCCCGGCCCGGATGCGTGAGCTGTCCGAAAAGCTTGCAGCCATGCTCCTGCACCGCCTTGGCAAGGCGGGCATAGCCCGGAATGCATGCGTCGTCATAGGCGCGGATCGCCGGGCGGCCCGAGTCGCCCGAGGGATGCGCGCGCGCCGCCTCAAGGATGATCAACCCGGCCCCCCCGGCGGCACGGGCCGCATGATAGGCCACCATCCGCTCGGTCGGCACACCATCGCTGAGCATGACCGTCATATGCCCGGTCGAAAATATACGGTTGCGTATAGTGTGATCCCGGATCGTCAGCGGCGCAAATAGATGGTCAAGCGCGGTCATTGCCCGTCGCCGTCCCTTTGGGCACGCTTTTCGGCCAACCCCTGCTTGCGCGCGTCGCAACTGCTGCACCCGGCGGCGGGCAGGTCTGTCGGCGCGACGGCCTCGTGGCTGTCGGACAAGTGAAGATAGGCCCCACCGCCCGCCAACGCGGCAACAACCGCGCCCGTGATGGCCGCGATCCGGATCATGCCGTGCCTGTTTCCAGATACGTCCTGAGCGGTGCCGCGCTGTCCGCCTTGCCCGCCACCTCGTCATCCAGAAACCGGATGGCCGCCACCTCATGTGCAGTCAGCACCTTCAGCGCGGGCAAATCCTCGGCGGGTGCCATCGCTTCGAGACCTTCGAAATCGTCCATGAACTCCGGAAAATCCCGCTGCCATTCGGCGATAAGGGCCGCGTAGTCGGGTTTGAGTGCGCCGGCCTGTTTGCGCCCGTTGGCATGAAGCTCGTCCCTGTCGCGCGGGGTCAGGCCATGCTTTTGCAACAGCGGCGCAACAGCGGCGGCGGCGCGGGTTTCCACATCCGCCATAAGCTGCATCTTCTCACGCTCCGCTCTGTCTTCAAGCCGCTCGGCGATGGCGGCAAAGAACGCCTCGCCCTCGATTTCCTCTTCGTAGTAAAGCTGAAGCGTATCCAAATAGTCGCGGCTGGGCTTCGGGTCTTCGGTCATCGCTGTCTCCTCAGGTCATCAGATGCGCACCCTCGGGCGTCTGGCCCACGTCGATACGATCATGTTTCAAAGGCTCGTCAAGGTCTGGCGTCGTCTCAAGTTCTTGGGCATAGCGGTGTCCGGCATATACGGCGGCGGCGATGATCGCGGGGGCCTCGCAATCCCCGATCCGCCTGAGAGTGAAAGGCAGCGCCGATGCGTCCCCGCCGGCATGGTCCAGAAGATCGCGATAAAGCGCATTGTCGGGGGCGCGCTGTGTCACCATCACGATGCTGTCGGCGGGCAGCACCTTGACCGCGCCGGAATACTGACAGCCAAGCCGCGCCTCGGCCCCGTCGAAACCGCTCAGCGCATGGGCCACCTCAATCCCGACCCCCATACTCATGAGCCGCGTGCGCACACGCCAGCGTTCCGTGGTCTTGCCCGCCCATTCCGACACCACGTCGGACGGGGTGACAAGCGTGACCTCATTGCCGCGCGCGCGGATCACCTCGGCCAACGCGCCGCCCATGTAATACCCGTCCTCATCGTAAACGATCACGCGGCCCTCGGGCATGCGCCCGGCAAGGATGTCATCGGGGGTAAAAATCCGCTCGGCCGCCGCGCCTTGGGCCACCGGCACCCGGATCTCACCATCGAACCGGTCGCTGAGCCAGCGCGCGCCGGTTGCGATGGCCACGTGATCGGCCCCCACCTCAAGCACTTCGGCCGCGCCCATCCGGCTGGCGCGGAATATCTCGACATTGACCATTTCGCGCATCTGCCCCTCGCGCCAGTCGCGGACGCGGGCATATTCCGAGAAGCCGGGCAATGCCGCCTCGCGCGTGACACGCCCGCCAAGGGTGTCGGTCGCCTCGGCCAGCATCACCTGATACCCGCGCTGCCCCAGCGCACGCGCCGCCTCAAGCCCGGCAGGCCCCGCGCCCACGATCAGCACGCTGCTGTCGCTCGTTTTGGGCGCAATCGTTTCGGGATGCCAGCCTTTGCGCCATTCCTCGCCCATGGCCGGGTTCTGGGTGCAGCGGATCGGCGTGCCGATACTGTCACCGGAATAGCAGATATTGCAGCCGATACATTCGCGGATATCCTCAAGGCGCCCGTCCTCGATCTTGTTCGGCAGAAAGGGATCGGCGATCGACGGGCGCGCCGCGCCGATGAAATCGGTGATGCCACGCCTGACCTGCCCCGCCATCGTATCGGGCGAGGTGAAGCGACCCACCGTGACAACCGGCTTGGTCGTCACCGACTTCACGAAATCCATATAGGGTTCGAGTGCCCCTTCCTGAACAAAGCGCGAAACACCCATCTCGACGCCATAATCGGCGATATTGATGTCCCAAAGATCAGGCAGTTCGGCCATCATCGCCAGCATGTCGCGACGTTCGCCATGGATCGGCACACCATCCTCGCCGATCTCCTCATCGGCGGCAAAGCGCACGGCGACAGCACAGCGGTCGCCCACGGCGTCCTTGGTCTCTTCGATCAGTTCACGGACAAGCCGCGTGCGGTTCTCAAGGCTTCCGCCATATTCATCGCTGCGCTGATTGACGCGCGGATGCAGGAAATTCGCCAGCAGATAGGTATGGGTGGCATAGACATAGACAATATCGAAGCCCGCGTCGCGTGCCCGAAGCGCGGCCTTGCGATGCCAGTGGCGCAGGGCGCGGATGTCGCTCTTGTCCATGGCGCGTATCTGAAACGGATGCCCCGCAAGGTTCGGCATGTCGGCCACATCCATCGACACTTCCCGCGTGAGGATATTGGCCGACCGCGCGCCACCATACCAAAGCTCGGCGGCGGCAAGTGCGCCATGCTCATGCACCTTTTCCGTCATCAGGGCATGGGCGCGGATATCGCTGTCATTCCAGAGCGAGGCCGATGGATGCGGCAGGTCATCCGAGGTGGGATGGATTGAGGTGTATTCGGTCGAGACCACGCCCCAGCCGCCTTCGGCCTTCACACCGCGCATCGCGGCAAGGGTGCGGGGCCGCAGATACCCCATGCCGGTGCAATGCGGCACTTGATAGAAACGGTTTTTCGCCGTCACTGGGCCAATCTTCATCGGCTCGAACAGGATGTCATAGCGGGGGTCGCGCGTCATGTGGGGCCTCGGTTCAATAATCGGCGGCAAGCGCCGGGATTTCACGCAGGAACGGCACCCCCTCGGCGGGCCCCTCTCCAAGCTCGCGGGCATAACGGTGGCCCGACCAGACAGCGGCGGCGATGGTGCCGGGCGAAAGCGCGTCACCGATCCGGGTGACCGAGGACGCGCCGTGTTCGGAGAGCGCCGACCATAGCGCCTCATCGGGGCGGCGCATGGTGACCAGAACCACGCTGGCACAGGCGATGCGGGTCTCGGCCTCGGTATAGACACAGCCTAGGGTGACGCCGTCCTTGTTGATTTCCTCGACGGTATGCAGCGCAACGATCTTCACGCCCATCTTCATCAGCCGGGTCTGAATGCGGTCCTGCTCAAGCGTGTATTCCGTCCATTCCGACACGACGGCGGCAGGCGTGACCAGCGTGACCTCGGCCCCCGCCTCGCGCAGCTTCTCAGCCAAGATACCGCCCATGTAATAATGTTCGTCGTCAAAGATCACGACCGGCCCGCGCGGCTCGGTTCCGGCCATGATGTCATCGGGCGTCAGCACCTGCATGGCCGGGTCGGCCGGAATTGGGGCGGCATGGCTACGGCCCTCGCCAGTGGCCACCCAATGCGCGCCCGTGGCCAGCGCGACGTGATCTGGCGCCAGCTCTTCGATCATCTCTGCGTCCACGTCACTTTCAAGATAAAGGTTCACGTTGGGCATCTGGCTGATCTGGTAGTCGCGATAGTCCACCACCCGGAACCACGCGTTCAGGCCCGGCAGCGTGCGTTCGCGCAGGAGCCTGCCACCCACCGCGTCGCCGCGTTCGGCCAATGTCACCTCATAACCGCGCTGCCCGAGCGCGCGCGCGGCCTCAAGCCCGGCAGGGCCCGCGCCGACGATAAGAACGCTTTCGCTGGCATGGGCCTTGCCGATGCGTTCGGGATGCCAGCCGCGGCGCCATTCCTCGCCCATCGTCGGGTTCTGCGTGCAGCGCATGGGCATCGCCATGATATCACCCGACACGCAGATGTTGCAGCCGATACATTCGCGGATGTCTTCGATCCGGCCTTCCTCGATCTTGTTGGGCAGGAACGGGTCCGCGATCGACGGGCGCGCCGCCCCGATGAAATCCATATGCCCCGACTTGATCAATGAGACCATCTTGTCGGGTGACGTATAGCGCCCCACGCCCACCACGGGTTTCGACGTCACTTGCTTGACGAAGCGGGTATAACTGTCCTGAAAGCCCTCATCGGCAAAGCGCGACGTCTGGCTGTCATGCTCCCATGACGAGACGTTCACATCCCAAAGGTCCGGCAGGTCCGCCAGCATCTCGACCACGTCACGGCCTTCGCTCTCGGCTTCGATCCCCGCAGGTCCGCTCAGTTCGTCCACGGCAAAGCGCATTGCGATGCCGCAGGTGTCGCCAACCGCCTCCTTGGTGTCGATCAAAACCTCGCGCAGCAAGCGCAGGCGGTTTTCAAGGCTCCCGCCATACTCATCCGTACGGTGATTGCGCTCGCGCGACAGGAAATGCATGAGCGTGGTAAGCTGATGGCCCGCATAGACATAGATCACATCATAGCCCGCGTCGCGCGCGCGCAACGCGGCGTCCACATGCATCCGGCGCATGGCGCGGATATCGGACTTGTCCATCGCGCGCACCTGAACCGGGTGATGATAATCGACAGGCCGCACCGACGGACCCCACGGCACTTCCCGGCTATAAAGGTTCGAAGTCGCACCACCGGGATGGGCAAGCTCGATCCCCGCAAGACTTCCGTAGTCGTGCACCTTCTCGGTCATCCGCGCGTGATAGGGTATGTCACGCTCATCCCACAGGCGGCCTTCGTTGTAAGGCGTGCTTTCGCCCGACACGTCGAAATCCACTTCCTCGGTGCAGATTACCGCCCAGCCGCCCTCGGCCTTGACCCGGCGCATCTCGGACCATGATGTCGGATGCTGCCGGCCCATGCCGTTGCAATGGGGCACCTGATAGAACCGGTTGCGCGCGGTGACCGGTCCTATCCGAACCGGCTCGAACAGGATGTCATAACGGGGATCTCGGGTCATGAACTGCCTTGTCTACAGGGGGTTGAACAGGCCGGCGCCACATCCGTGAAATGCTGTGGGAACACACCGGCAAGATAGCCCAGAACCCGCGCCTTGGCGGTTTCGGGCGGGTATTCATCGGGATACATCAGGATATTGAGACAAAACCCGTCATAAAGCCCCTCAAGCGTGTCGGCGACATTGTCGGGGCTGGTACCTTCGTATGCGCCTTCTTCGATGATCGAGGCACACATGGCGGTCACGATGTTCCACCGCTCCGGGTCCATCTCGCACATGATCTCACGGTAGGCGCCGCGATATGCGGCCTCACCGTAAAAGGCGAACCAGACGGTCAGCTTGCGCCGGTTGCACACGATCGGCTCGAAATGCGCCTCGACCATGGCTCGAAGACGGTCCGCGGCCCCGTCTCCGGCCTTAGCCACGCGACCCTGCCAATGCTCGCGGTATTCCAACGCGAGATAGCGGAGGGTTTCCTCGAAGAGGGATTTCTTGGTCTTGAAATGAAAGTTCACAAGCCCGAGCGACAGACCGGCAAGGCCCGTCACCGTGGTCATCGTAGTGCCGGGGATACCGTGCCTGCTGATTGATTCTATCGTCGCATCAATAAGTTGCTGGCGCCGAACCTCGCGCGATGCGGTCCGACCGACAGGTTTCCCGCCCATTCCTTGAGGAAGTATCGCGTCCGCCATTGTTCCGCTTTCATTCGTTCAAACCGGGCGTCACCAGCCCTTAATCCGTGGCCAGCACAACGACCGACTCATCGGTCCAGCTCAACCAGACATCCTCCGCGGTGTCATCGCTCGAGCTTTTGACACCTTTGTTCTGCGCAGACACCGCGATGGGTTTTCCCCCGCCCGCGACCTCGACAAAGAAATGACTGCGTTCCCCGAGATAAGCGGCATTACCAACCTTACCCTGCACGGCATTTGCCGGGTCGCCGCCATTGGGCTTGGCCTCGCTCAACTGGAACTTCTCGGGTCGGATCGCGACCTGAACCGTATCTCCCTCCGCGAAATGCCGGTCTCCGCTGTTGCCTCGCACGGTGCCAAGCCCCTCGGCCTCGACAACAAGATCGGGGCCCTTGGCCTCGCGCACCTTGGCGTCGAAGAAATTCATCGTCCCGATGAACGATGCCACCTCCCGGCTGCGGGGCCGCTCATAAAGGCCCGACGGCGTATCGAGTTGCAGCACGCGCCCCTCGCTCATCACCGCGATCCGGTCCGACAGCGTCAGCGCCTCTTCCTGATCATGGGTGACAAAGACGAAGGTGATGCCCACCTGCCGTTGAAGCGCGCGCAGCTCAAGCTGCATCTGTTCGCGCAACTGTTTGTCGAGCGCGCCAAGCGGCTCGTCCAGCAACAGCACCTTGGGTTTCAGAATCAGCGCCCGCGCCAGCGCGATACGCTGCCGCTGACCCCCTGAAAGCTCGTTGGCCTTGCGATCTCCATACTCGGGAAGCGCGATGAGGTTGAGCATCTCGTCAACCATCTCATAGCGTTTCGCCTTGCTCAGCTTCTGCTTGCGCAGACCGTAGGCAATGTTGTCGCGCACGTTGAGATGCGGGAAAATCGCATAGCTCTGAAACACCATGTTGACCGGGCGCCGGTGTGGCGGCACCGACGACATGGGCTGACCATCGATATAGATTTCGCCGTTGGTGGGGTTCTCGAACCCCGCCAGCATCCGCAGCAGCGTGGTCTTGCCACAGCCCGACGACCCCAGCAGCGAGAAGAACTCGCCATGGCCGATATCTATCGACACGTCGTCGATCGCCTGAAACTTGCCGAAATACTTGTCGACGTTCTGAATCGAGATGAAGGCTTGTTCGCTCATGGTATTAATCGCCTTTCTTGGCTGCGGCAAAAGCAGCGTCACGGTTGACCCATTGTCCCAGGAACACGATCACGAACGAGGCCGCGATGATCATCGACGCCAGCGCAAGGATCGAGGGGAATTCCTGCGGAAAGCGGAGCTGACCCCAGATATACATCGGCAACGTCGGCTCGGTTCCGGTCAGGAAAAAGGCCATGATGAACTCGTCGAACGAGATGGTGAAGGTCAGTAGAAGACTCGCCAATATGCCGGGGAACACCATCGGGAACGTCACCCGCCAAAAGGTCCACCACGCATTTTCCCCAAGGTCCGCCGAGGCCTCTTCGATGGACCCGTCGAACCCCTCGAACCGGGGCAGAAGCGTCGCGATCGAGAAGGGAAGACAGATGATCATGTGGCCGATGGTGACGGTATAGAGGCTGAGCGGGATGCCAAGCTGGCTCAACAGTACCAAGAGCGCCACGCCAAAGATGATCACCGGCACCACCAGCGGCAGCATGACAAACCCCACCATCGGCGCCTTGCCCGGCATCCGGTAGCGCGTGATCGCCTTGGCGGCAAAAACGCCCAGCCCGGTGGCACAGATCGCCGTGGCGACTCCCACCTTGACGCTGTTCATCAGCGCGTTCCACACCGGCTCGCGGTGGAAAAGCTCTCCATACCATTTGAACGTGAACTCATTGAGCGGGAAGCGCACATAGATCGAGTCGTTGAAGCTAAAGAGCGGCAGGAACATGACCGGCGCGTAGAGAAAGACCAGAAACAGGATCGCGTAAATCTGAAGCGGCCGGTTAGGGCGGTTGATATAGGACTTGTTGCTCATAGAATGCGGTCCTTCACGATCTTGGTGGTTATCATGAATATTGCCGCGATCGCCGCGATGCACAGCATCAGGACGATGGCGAGTGTCGCCCCCATCGGCCAGTTGTTCACGGGCCCGAACTGAAGCTGGATGAGGTTGCCGATCATCATGCCATCAGGCCCACCCAGAAGCGCGGGGGTGATATAATCCCCCGTCGTCGGGATAAAGATAAGCAGGCTCGCCGCGATCACACCGGGTAACGAAAGCGGAAAGGTCACGCGAAAGAACCGCGCCACCGGCCCGTCGCCCAGATCCGTCGCAGCCTCAAGCAGTGAACGGTCGATTTTTTCCAGCGAAACATAAAGCGGCAGGATGGCAAACGCGGCCCATGCGTGCGCCAGTGTGATGATCACGGCATTGGGGCTGTAGAGCAGAAACTCCAGCGGCTGCTCGATGAGGTCCATCGACATCAGTGCCGAGTTGATCACCCCCTCATAGCCCAGCACCACCTTCCATGCGAAGACGCGCAGAAGATAGCTTGTCCAGAACGGAAGCGTCATCAGCACGATCCACATCATCTTGTTCCGGTGAACGTGGAAAGCGACATAGTAGGCCATCGGATAGGACAGAACGACCGTAGCGATGGTCGCGAAGCTCGAAATCCACAAAGACCGGCCCAAGAGCGCCCCATAAAGCGGCTGGTTGTAGACCGCTTCGTAATTCTTGAACGTGGGCGTGGTGTCAAAGCCAAAACCCTGCGCGGTCCAGAGGCTCATGGTGATCAGGATGATGAACGGAATGACGATCCCGATCGTCAGGAACAGAAGTGTCGGGCTGATAAGGGTATAGCCCCGCGCGACCTCGCTGCGCTGAAGCAGGCCCGAAAAGCCGCCGCGCGATGCGGGTTTCGGCTCGGGTCGCTCGACGGCGTCGGGTAAACTAGCTGGGGTATCGCTCATGGAGTCGCCTTTTGCTGGGTAAAGGGCGTCAGCGGCCGGGCGCGCACGCCGCAACCGCACATACAAGGATCACATCCGGGCGACCCGCAAAGGGGGCCGCCCGGACGTATCAGGCGTG
>Ga0102932_1000595_pt1 | contig 18153 bp, 17 predicted proteins | sample SalPonR1_C_D2_MG_FD_78212 | JGI IMG/M metagenome (GOLD analysis project Ga0102932, IMG submission 78212) | Salt pond soil microbial communities from South San Francisco under conditions of wetland restoration - Salt Pond MetaG R1_C_D2_MG | ecosystem: Environmental > Aquatic > Marine > Intertidal...
AAAATATCTTTTCGATACAATAAGGCGACATCGATTCCGCGGCGATCAGGCGATTCGTAATGTATAATACCGTAGTTATGGGTTTTGAGCTGTGGTTCATTTATAAGATCTTCTAAAACCTTCCTGTTTTCAATTTCACAAATCCCTACAATCACAGGAGCTTGCTTTGATATACCTGAACCTATCTCTGGAATAACTCCAGCTAACTTTTGCAATTTATCGCGGTATTTTTCCTCGGTCCAAACATCATCACCGTCCGGGGTACGGTCATCGTCAAAAGTGAAGGGATTATTTTCAGTGTCAAATAGATTTTCAACATTGTAGAAAGCAACACTTATAATTTTATACTCTTTTTGCTGTGAGAAACTACTTTCAGTTCCCAAAAAGAATAACAGGCAAAAAACAAAAAGGGGAAAAATACGGGTAATCATTGTCTTACATTAAAGCTAAATTATTATTATAAAGTGCTGATATTTTGATTATTAACGCTTAAATATCTAAACTTATATTGAATATGACACTACCTGGCAATGAAATTTTTAATTTTTGTTCTCTTTTTTGGGATGGGATTTTCTGGCGTCTTAGCGCAGGAAATTTCCCTGGAAGGAAAATTGGTAGATGCTCAAACTTATAAAGAATTACCCGGCGCTAAACTTCAGATAGAGAAAAGCTTTTTTGAAACAGTTTCTGATGAAAACGGAGCATTTTTATTTTCCTCGAAAGATCTTCCGCCAGGGGAACAAATTTTAAGCATAAGTCTTACAGATTACAAATTGCTTAGAATCCCGGTGATCATCGAAAAGGGAACTAATAAAGATCTCGGGCTTATTTTAATGCAACCTATTCTAGCCGATTATGCGAATCAAATAAGCACTATAAGTCTTTCTGACGCCGAGCTAGATGAGGATGAAGCACATATAGATAATCTTTCTGGACTCTTACAGGCTTCTCGTGATGTTTTTCTTAATGCCGCAGCCTTTGATTTTAGTCAGACGTTTTTTAGACCACGAGGGCTCGATAGTGAACACGGTAAGGTTTTAATAAATGGTGTAGAAATGAATAAGATTTACACCGGGCGGCCGCAATGGAGTGCATGGGGCGGACTCAACGATGTGCAACGCAACCAGGTTTTTTCAATGGGGCTGAGTCCTTCTGAAGTTAGTTTTGGAGGTCTGGCGGGAACCACGAATATAATTATGCGGGCTTCAAAATATGCCAAAGGAGGCAAAGCTTCTATTGCGGCGGCTAATAGAAGTTATAAAGGTAGATTGATGGCAAGTTATGGCTCTGGAGAGTTAAAGAATGGGTGGTCTTATGCAATTTCGGCATCCCGCAGGTTTGCTGACGAAGCTTATGTAGATGGAACTTTATACGATGCAAATGGTTTTTTTCTTTCGGTTGAAAAAACTTTTAATGGGAAACATAGTCTCAATTTTACCGGATTTTATACGCCTAATATCCGCGGAAAATCTTCTCCCAATACAGAGGAAGTTTTCGAACTAAAAGGAAGAAAATATAATGCTTACTGGGGCTATCAGGATGCTGAAATTAGGAACTCCCGAGTTAGAGAAATAAAAGAACCTGTATTGATGTTGAATCATTTTTGGGGCTTTTCAGAAAAAGTAAGCATCAATAATAATTTCGCTTTTCAGTTTGGAAAAATGGGGAATTCAAGGATAGATTTCGGTGGAACCCGAAGGGCTGAAATTAATGACCAGTCGGGTTACGTTGGCGGAGGCACTAATCCAGATCCAACTTACTATCAAAAACTACCCAGTTATTATTTACGTTTTAAGGATAACCCCAATTATGAAGCAGCATACCTGGCGCAGCAAGACTTTAAAGAAGATGGTCAGTTAGATTGGAAACAGTTATATAATGCAAATAATGCGGCCGGTTATACTGTTTATGCATTGTCAGAAGACAGAAGCGATGATCTTAAGTTTGATCTGAATTCTATAGTTTCAGCTAAAATAAATGATAATATCGATCTAAATGGAAAACTGGCCTTTTCGTATTTGAACTCTCATAATTTTGCTTCTATAAAAGATATGCTGGGAGGAGATGCTTTTCTAGATGTTGATTTTTTTGCCGAAGGCGACCAGGAAACCTCTCTTGAAAATAGGGCGCAAAGCGATCTTCAAAATCCGAATAGAAGTGTAAGTGAAAATGAGCCTTATAAATACAATTTTCGGTTTTATGCTACTTCTGCTCAAGCTTTTAATCAATTAAATTTTGATTACGATCGTCTTGATTTTTATTTCGGAACTATTGCTTCCCAAACTTCTTATCAACGAGAGGGCTTATTTCAAAATGGAAATTATCCCGATAATTCTCTCGGGAAAAGCGAGCAATTAAATTTCACTGATTTCGGAGGGAAAATTGGAGCAAATTATAAACTTACCGCAAAACATTTACTGGGTTTTAATGCAGCCTGGTTTACTAAACCGCCAAACCTTCGGAATTCTTTTTCAAATTCACGCCAAAACAATGAGGTTGTGAAGGGTGTAAAAAGCGAGCAAATCCAGAATATAGATTTTAGTTACCGATATAGATCCTCAAATATAAAAGCAAGATTCTCTGCTTATTATACCCAGATTAAAGATGCTACCGAAATCTCTTTTTATTATGCCGATGGTCTTTCAGGTTTAGGAAGAAATAGTACCACAGCATTTGTTCAAGAGGTTTTAAGCGGAATTGACAAACAGCATCTTGGTTTGGAAATAGGGATTGAAGCAAAATTGACTTCCGCCATAAAATTGAAAGCAGCAGGAGCAATGGGGCAATTTACTTATAACAATAACCCTGAACTGTACTTAACTTCAGATGATTTCAATGATATAGTAGATTATGGAACTTCCTATTTGAGAAATTACCGCATTGCCGGAGGGCCGCAAAGAGCGGCTCAAATTGGATTTGAATATCGTGATGCAGATTATTGGTGGTTTGGCACCACCATCAACTTTTTTTCTCAGGCTTTTTTAGATATAAGCCCTTTAACGAGAACTGCTAATTTTCTCAATGACAGCGATGGGCTGCCCATCTTGAATTACGATGAAAATGTTGCTGCAGAACTTTTAAAACAAGAACAGTTTAGCGATTATATATTGGTAAATGCCATTGGAGGAAAATCCTGGTTGGTGAAGGGAAAGTTTATAGGCTTTTTTATAAGCCTGAATAATATTTTTGATAAACTCTATAAAACCGGTGGTTTTGAGCAATCCCGAAATGCGAATTACCGAACTCTAAAACAAGACCAGGAGAGGGAAACCCCAATCTTTGGTCCTAAATACTGGTATGGCACCGGTGCCTCCTATTTTGCGATGCTTTATGTACGATTTTAAAAGAAATATAGTGATGAGAAATTTTAAATTATTGGTGTTCCTTGTTTCTGCTGTGCTGTATTCCTCTTGCGTGAAAACAGAGGATTTTCAGTTGCCGGAATCTGAAACGAAAGAGTTTGATATTGAAGGAAGTATTACCGGAATTTCTGCGGTTAAAAGCAATTTTGATCCTGAGACTGGAGAAATATATGTTTTTTCTGAAACCGATACCTGGATGGAAGCTTACGTAGTTTCTAGCGACGAGGGTGGAAATTTTTATAAAGAGCTGGTTTTACAGGATAAACCCGAAAATCCCATTGCCGGAATCCTTTTGTTGGTAGATGATAATTCCTTGTTTGAAACCTATAATTTTGGTCGAAAAATATATGTAAAGTTAGACGGACTCGCTTTATGGTCTAACAATGGAATACATCAACTGGGAATTCAAAATAGGGGTGATGTGGTAGCGATCCCACCTTCCAGAATAGACGATCATATTATAAGAACAATGGAAACCGCTGAGATTGTTCCACTTCAATTAGAGATTTCAGAATTTAATGAAATCCATGAAAATTTATTTATTCAGGTTGAAAATGTCCAGTTTAATCGAAATCTACTTAGGGAACAACATCATTATACTTTTGCCGGGGAGGTTACTGATGAATATGATGGCGATCGGCAATTGGAGAGTTGCAGCACAGGTGCCAGTACAATGTTAAGTACCAGTACTTTTTCCGGGTTTAAATCTTTGTATTTGCCTATAAATTCAGGAAGTGTAAAAGGAATTCTAAGCCGGAATTTTTATGATGATTATTTTGTGATCGCGGTAAATTCTCCCGATGATCTTAACTTTGACGGTGAGCGTTGCGATCCGGAATTTTTGAATTGTGCAGATAATAATTCCGAAGGAATAAATATTTTATTTGAGGAAGATTTTACGAATATCACCAGTCTTTCTGCACTAGAAAATAGCGGATGGATCAATATCAACGTAAACGGAGGTAAAGTATTCAAACCCGGTACTTTTGACGGTAATCGCTATATCCGAATTTCAGCATTTAATACTGAAGAGATACCTATGGAAGCCTGGTTGGTGAGCCCTGCCATAGATTTAGGTTTAAATTCAGATGCTCGTTTGTCTTTTGATATCATGTCTTCTTATGATAACGCAACAATTCTAAGTGTCTTGATTACCGAAGAATTTACCGGTAATGTGTTAACCACTAACTGGAAAACTTTAGATGCGATAATACCCGTGGGCCCTACCAGTCAGTACGGTAGAGGTTTTGTAAAGAGTAAGATCAATATTTCGTGCTTAAAGGGCGATGTCCGTTTTGCTTTCAGGTATTTGGGTGCCGCACCAGATAAAACCACAACTTATGATATTGATAACATACGGGTAAGTGGGAATTGAGTAAATTACTTTGTGGTAATACCACGAGGCCTTAAATGGAAAAATTTTTAGATTTCGATGCAAGCCCTGGAGCATTTAAATCTCGATTATCGAGTAAATTAATACATTCTTTAAACAATAAAAATGAGGCAAGCTTTACTTTTTCTATTTTTATTAATTGGCGTAAAAGGTTTTGCACAGCAATCCCAGGATTTTGCGGGTAATTGGTTTTGGGAGTCTCCAGATGGTCAAAATAGGATGGAATTACAATTGGAGTATGAAAGTCAAAACCTGATTAATGGTAATCATTGTGTTGTATTTTACCAGGTTGATAAAACCGATTGTAGAAGAAAAAATGCCGGCGCTTTTACCATAAATTTGATAAAGATAGCTGAAGGAGTCTACGATGGTACTATAGAAAGTGCAGTTAGTTTCACATCAGGAAAAATACGTTTGCAATATATAGAGCGGGAAAAAGCGATACGGTTTTATTTGAAAGAAGTACCTCCCGGTGAATTCTATATGCCGAAGGAGGCATTTTTGATAAGATAAGCCTATAACTATTTGACAGATTATTTCTGATAAGCCTCATTATAAGGTGACCAGATCTCGTAAATAGGTTCTCCTTTGGAACTTTTTCCTTTATGGTGCCATTTACCATCTTTTACTTCATATTCAAAATCTAAACTGGCTCCTACACGACTCGCATCTCTGGAGAAAAATTCAATATTTTCGATATATTTTCCGTTTTCTGCAGTATAAGTTCCGCCACCGGAGCCGTTAAATTCTTTGGTAGCCGAATTAAAAGCAATCCATTGAAATCTTCCACCGCTTAAAATCTTAACTGTGCGCCTGTCACCGGGAGTCATGGTGTTTATTTCTCCATTTCTTTTACGACCGGTAATAACCCAATTTCCGGTAAGGGCATCGCTTTCATCAGATACTCTTTCCCAAATTTTTGTCGTCATTCCGTCAGAAATTTCCATCCTGTTTTCTCCTTCCCAGGAAATATTATATTCCTGTTCAGTTCCAATGTTTTCGGAATCGTAGGTGTCAAAATCCCTGATTTCGGTAAGGGTTTCATCTTCCAGGCTTAGTTCGCCTCCGGCTGCGCCTAAAAATTCATTATTGCTGAGGTCTTTAGAGCCCAGGGCAAAATAACCATCCTGAACTATTTTGATGACTTCGCGATCGCTAACAGTTTCTCCGTTTTTTTGAATTAGTTTCCAGGCTCCATCTAATTCCTGTGCAGATATTATTCCGAAGCAAAAAAGGAGAGGTAGTAAGATTAATTTTTTCATTTTAATAGAATATTGATTCCCTCTAATTTAATATAAAATTCAATAAAAAACCCCGAAAATTTCGGGGCTTGATTTGCTATTTTTCCTCTCCGTATTTATCGTATTCCGGATATAGGAAGTTGTTATAAGGAAAACGGGTAATATGGATTTTACGAACTGCTTCGTACACCTTTCTTCTAAAATCTTCCATATTCTCCTTGTTCAAGGCGGATATGAACAGCACGTTATCTCCCATTTTATTCATCCAGGTTTGCTTCCATTCTTTTAGCGTATAATGCGCTTTGGTTCTTTCGGTCATTAAATCATCATCTTCAATTTCCTCAGCTTCATATTGATCAATTTTATTGAAAACCATAATAGTTGGTTTGTCAATACTTTTAATCTCACTCATAATCTGGTTTACAGATTCTATATGGTCTTCAAAGTTAGGATGAGAAATATCTACCACGTGCAGTAGTAAATCGGCTTCTCTAACTTCATCTAAAGTGGATTTAAAGGACTCTACCAGTTGCGTAGGTAATTTCCTTATAAATCCTACCGTATCGGTTAATAAGAAGGGTAAATTGCGAATTACCACTTTTCTAACCGTGGTATCTAAAGTTGCAAAAAGTTTATTTTCAGCGAAAACCTCACTTTTACTAATGGTGTTCATTAAAGTAGATTTTCCTACGTTGGTATAACCTACAAGTGCTACTCTTACCAACTGCCCGCGATTACCGCGTTGCACTTCCATTTGTTTGTCTATGGTTTCGAGTTTTTTCTTTAAAAGCGAAATTTTATCCCTAACGATTCTACGGTCAGTTTCGATTTCTGTTTCCCCGGGACCACGCATTCCAATACCACCACGCTGGCGTTCAAGGTGAGTCCACATTCCTGCAAGTCTAGGTAATAAATATTCATATTGTGCAAGTTCTACCTGTGTACGGGCATAACTTGTTTGCGCACGTTGGGCAAAAATATCCAGGATAAGCGTAGTTCTATCTAAGACTTTACACTTTAGGATCTTTTCAATATTTTTTTGTTGCGCGGGAGAAAGTTCATCATCAAAAATAGCGGTACCTACATCATTTTCATCCACGAATTCTTTTAATTCGTTCATTTTCCCTGTACCGATAAAAGTTTTGGGATTGGGTTTATCCATATTCTGGCTGAAACGCTTTATCACTTCCCCGCCTGCGGTATAAGTAAGGAATTCTAACTCGTCCAGGTATTCTTCTAATTTATCGTGCCCCTGTTCTTTTGTTACAATACCAATTAGAACAGCTTTTTCGTGGGTTAGGTCGGTTTTTTCAATCATAACTGCAAAGTTACATAATAGATTGCTACTGCGATTTTTGCTGAATTCATTTCAACATATATTTAACTAAAAAAGCTTTCAAAATAAAAAACCTGCCGGTTGCCGGCAGGTTGTATTTTAATTCACTGTTGCTGAAACGAGTTCAGAATGAAGTCTTGTTTAGGTCTAGCTAGAAGCCATAGTTAATTCCCAATCCGAATACCTCTCTTATCTGGAAGCCCTTTACGGCGTTGTCGTCATAAATGGCCTGGAAAATAAGATCAGTAGAAAGATAATCGTTAATCTTCATTTTCATGTTCATGGTGTAATCGATATCTACATTTTGCGGATCCTCAAGGTAATTGGAATAGAGGTTAATTAGATTTTCCATAGTTACGTTTTCAATAATATCAAATTTAGCATATCCCGAAACAGAGGCGCCAAGTTCAAAACGCATCGCCTTATCTGCATCTACTCCAAAATAATCTCCATCTACATAACCTGGTCCGGAGGTAAAATCTTTATCAACAAAAACCATTCTGCCGGTAGCGGGTGCAATATTTATATAGAAATTTTCACTTTTCTTCCACATCATCCCGGGACCGAATTGCAGGTATGCGGGAGATAAAAAGTTAGTGTATTCTGTTCGGGTAACTTGTCCTGTTTCAGCATCTTCTCCAAACTTATATCCCTTAGTGATTTGCGTCCTAAAATTAAGGAAAAGGGAATAGTACCAATTTGATTCCTGCATTTGTTTTCCGGCAATAGAGTTAAATTCTAAGCGGTCGCTGGTTTTCCTGGCAAATTCATCACTGCGCTGCTTGGTGAGCCCATAGTCTACCAGCAATTTATTGTCCCAGGTAAAGTCGTCTTTCAAATAGTTAAAATCGTAATTAAGAAGTAAGTTTCCTGCAAGATTAGAAGTTCCCCCGCCGGTCCATTCTTCATTAAAGGCAGATTGGTTAAAAAGCAAGGAAATGCTTCCTTCTTTTGTCCATCCTTGTTTTTGTTCTTTTTCCTCTTCCTGGGCTTTTAGGCTAAAAATCCCGCTAAATAAAGCGAGAATAAGTACTAGTTTCTTCATTTATTTCCTTGGTTTTTTATATAAAGGGACAGACGAGCAGGCCTCCCCGTACATTAAACTCTTTACTACTGGTTGTAGTTTTTCTATTAAAAGTAGATAGGCATTTTTTGGAACAGGTTTATGAGCACAGCCCTTTACAATTACGGGCTTATCCTGTAAATCGCTTACATCCATTTTTGAAATAACTTCGGTATAAAGAACTGTCTCCAGAGTTTCAAGATCGCCGGTTATTATTTTCTTTGCATAAGGCTGCAAATAAGTGGCCAATAACATAAAGGCCCAGGCCGGGATTATGGCATCGCTGGAACAGGTAAGAGCAATAAATTTGCCTTCGTACTGGCTCCAGTCATGATTTTTTGCTTGCTCCCTAAATTCACCTTCCCGTAATACAAAACCTTCCAGTAGCCAGTCTTTTACATCAAATACCACGCGTTCACCTTCTGGATAATAATCCTCAAGGTTAAAGGTGATAAGTTTGCTGGAGGCTACCCGGTTTACAATTTCTTCGGCCATAATGAAATCAAGGGTTTAAAGTTAATAGGTTTTGAGCTTTCAGGATTTATAAAAGTCCTAATTCCAGTTTTGCTTCTTCGCTAATAAGATCCTGATTCCACGGCGGATCGAATGTAATTTCAACTTCGGCCTCTTTCACTGTATCTATAGAAGCGACTTTTTCTTTTACTTCCTGCGGTAAACTTTCGGCTACCGGGCAGTTTGGTGTCGTAAGGGTCATTAAGATTTTTACTTCGTAATCGGTATTAACCATTACGTCGTAGATGAGTCCTAATTCATATATATCTACAGGAATTTCTGGATCGTATATAGTTTTTAAAACCTTTACGATCTTTTCTCCTAATTCCTGGGTATCTATTTCTTTCTCCATTTTATTTAAGTTGTGTTTGGTATGCGACCGCATACATTTTAAGTTGTTTGATCATACTCACCAAACCATTGGCGCGGGTAGGAGACAAATGCTCTTTTAGGCCAATATCGTCAATAAATTTTGTGTCGGCTTCAATAATTGCTGAAGGATGGTGATTGGAAAAAGCTCTAATTAAAATAGCTACGATCCCCTTGGTTATTATCGCATCACTGTCTGCAGTAAAAACCAATTTCTCATCTTTTAGTTCAGCGTGAACCCATACTTTGCTCTGACAACCTTTAATAAGGTTTTCATCAATCTTGTACTTTTCATCTATAAGCGGAAGTGCTTTTCCGAGCTCTATCATATATTCATAACGCTGCATCCAGTCGTCGAACATCGCGAACTCATCTACAATTTCTGCCTGTATTTCCTGTATCGTCTTACTCACTGTCTTCTGTTTTTGCAGGTTTAAAAGAACCTGATTTTCTTCAGATAAAAATATTAAATCTTAATCGCTAATCTTTGCTTCTCTAATTTCGGGGAGACCTAATCTTTAGGAAAGCATCGATTTCGCTTTTTTAACCGCTTCGATAAATCGGTCAATTTCTTCTTTAGTATTGTAGAATGAAAATGAAGCACGAACTGTCCCGGGAATCTTATAAAAATCCATGATAGGCTGAGCACAATGATGACCGGTTCTAACGGCAATCCCCATTTTGTCTACAAGCGTACCAATGTCGTACGGATGCAAACCTTCGATATTAAAAGAGATCACTGCGGTTTTCTCTCTCGAAGTTCCATAAAATTTCATTCCTTCAATCTCCTGAAGTTTTAGCGTTGCATAATCAAGTAATTCCTCTTCGTAGCGTGCAATAGCTTCAAAACCTATAGCGTTCATATAATCTATTGCGGCGCCAAATGCGATTCCGCCACAAATATTAGGTGTGCCGGCTTCAAATTTATGAGGTAGTTCTGCATAAGTAGTTTTTTCAAAACTAACTGTAGCGATCATCTCACCACCACCCTGGTATGGTGGAAGCTTGTTGAGCCATTCTTCTTTCCCGTATAAAATACCGACTCCGGTTGGACCGCACATTTTATGAGCAGAAACCACGTAAAAATCAACATCCAGTGCCTGAACATCGGCTTTGATATGCTGTGCAGCCTGTGCACCATCTATCAAAACAGCTGCGCCTTTTTCGTGGGCCTTGTCAATAATTTTTTTAATAGGATTAATAGTTCCTAAAGCGTTTGAAACGTGATTTAGGAAAACAATCTTTGTTTTTTTGGATAGCAATTCTTCAAAAGATTCATAAATAAGTTCTCCCTGCTCGTTCATAGGGATAACTTTTAGAATTGCTCCTGTTTTTTCACATAGCATTTGCCATGGAACGATATTAGAATGATGCTCTAATGCTGAAACCAGGATTTCATCTCCTTTTTTAAGGATAGAAGCAAAACCACTTGCAACAAGGTTAATACTATGGGTTGTGCCTGATGTGAAGATTATTTCATGCGCCTTTTCAGCATTAAAATGTTGCTGAATTTTTCCTCTCGCACCTTCATATTTATCGGTTGCTTCCTGTGAAAGGCTATGTACCCCGCGGTGAATATTAGCATTGTAGTTAGAATAATAATCTACAATCGCATCCATAACCTGTTTTGGGGTTTGTGAAGTAGCCGCATTATCCAGATAAACCAGGGGATAACCATTAACTTCCCTATTGAGGATAGGGAAGTCTTTTCTAATTTCTTCAACGTTAAATGCTATATTATTAGTAGCAATGCTCATTTTTATATTGATTTGAGGATTCTGTTTAATGCTACTCCAGAGAGCAAATTACAGATTGAATCCTAGTTCTACGCCCAATTTAAGAGCTATAAGCTTATTAATTCTCTTTTTAATTTCAGGAATTTTTACACTTTCCAGTACGTTATTAGCAAAAGCATACATTAAAAGTCCGCTAGCCTCTTTTCTTGGAATTCCGCGTGATTGAAGGTAAAATAAAGCTTCTTCGTCTAGCTGACCAATTGTACAACCATGACTACATTTTACATCATCTGCGAAAATTTCCAGCTGAGGTTTCGAGTTAATAGTTGCTTTATCATCTAACAAAACATTATTGTTAGACTGGTACGCATTTGTTTTTTGCGCTTCTTTTTCAACCACTACTTTTCCATTAAATACACCAACGGATTTTTCATCAAAAATACCTTTATAATCCTGGTGAGATTCACAATTAGGTTCTATGTGATGTACTAATGTATTGTGATCTACGTGTTGTTTCCCTTCAATGATAGTTACACCTTTCATTGTAGAATCTATGCGTTCTCCTCTTTGATAAAAATTAAGATTATTTCGTGTTAATTTTCCACCCAGAGAGAAAGTGTGTACAGAACAAAAACTTTCAGATTTTTGTTCGATATAGGTATTGTCTATCAAAGAAGCAGAAAGCTTATCGTTCTGGATCTTATAATAGTCTACAATAGCACGTTTATTAGCAAATATCTCGGTGACCGAATTAGTAAGTACCGGGTGCTCGGTTAAACTCTGGTGGCGCTCAATAATCTGGCAATGAGAATTCTCATCTACCACAATTAAATTACGTGGCTGTACCAAAATAGAAGATTCATTCCCCGTAGAGAAATTAATGATCTGGATTGGTTTATCGGCTAAAATATTTTTATGAATATGAATAAAAGCACCTTCCTTGGTAAAAGCGGTATTCAACGAATTTAATCCATTTTTTGGAGCAAGTTTGTTAAAATAATTATCGATTACCGGCTTGTAAAGGTCTTTGTTCAAGGCTGAAGACATTAAGCAAACATCAATCTTATCGTGCGTAGTGCTAGATAAGTGAGATGAGTAAATGCCATCTATAAATACCAGATCGTAAGTATCGATCTCGTGGATAAGATATTTTTTAATGTCCTTATATTCTATAGCGTTTTCCTTTCGGGGGAAAAGACTGTAGTCTTCTTTTAAAACCGATTTCAGGGAAGTGTATTTATAATCTTCTTCCTTGCGACTTGGGAAACCCATAGTTTCAAAGTCCTTAATCGCCTGGTTTCTTATTTTATGAAGATCATCATTAGCTCCTGTGTATTCTTCTTCAAAAGCCAGAAATGATGATACTAATTTTTCTTTTAATTCCATCGCAAATTCAATTTGTCTCTCCCGAAAAATCGGGAATCTTAACTTTAATTTTTTGGATTAAATAGGATTATTCTTAAACCGCTTTTTCAGCTTTAACCCATTCGTAACCTCTTTCTTCCAGCTCAAGAGCAAGTTCTTTTCCGCCAGACTTCACGATTTTACCGTCCACCATAACGTGAACCACATCTGGTACAATATAGTTAAGCAAACGCTGGTAGTGAGTAATTAGCAATACCGCATTGTCTTTACTTCTTAAATTATTTACTCCATCGGCAACAATTTTTAAAGCATCAATATCCAAACCTGAATCGGTTTCATCAAGAATAGATAATTTTGGCTCTAACATTGCCATTTGGAAAATCTCGTTTCTTTTCTTTTCACCTCCGGAAAATCCTTCGTTTAGAGATCTTGATAAGAATTTACGGTCTATTCCCAAACTTTCAGATTTCTCACGAATCTTCTTCAGCATTTCATTCGCCGGCATATCTTCAAGTCCGTTAGCTTTTCTATGCGCGTTGATCGCGGTTTTCATAAAGTTGGTTACTGAAACTCCCGGAATTTCCACAGGATATTGAAAAGAAAGAAAGATACCTTTATGAGCTCTTTCTTCAGGATCCATTTCTGAGATCTCTGTATTTTCAAAAATAATTTCTCCTTCGGTTTGTTCAAATTCTTCTTTCCCGGCAATTACCGAAGAAAGTGTACTTTTTCCCGAACCATTTGGTCCCATTATAGCGTGAACTTCTCCCGGATTAATTTCAAGATTAATTCCTTTAAGGATTTCTTTATCTTCTATACTCGCGTGTAAATTCTTTATTTTTAGCATAAATTCTCTGTATGCATCCCTAATAAAATGGGATTGGTTTATTATTCTTATTGTTGTTCCGTAACCTCCTCGGTCTCCAGAATTTTTAAAATTTCTCTTATTTCTATATTCTTATCCCAGCCATCCTGACGTGAATTAGTAACTATTTTACCTTTCACTTTAACAGTAACCATATCGAACTCTTCCTTCTGAAAGGGTTTTATGCGTTCAGCAAGTATTTTGGATACGGAATCTATAGTTACACCGTAAACAAAATCGCTTCCCCTTAAAATTGCTGCATCTCCGGCAAATATAAATTCCCCGGTTAACGTTGGAATACTGTCGGGAATTTTTTCTTCTTCAGTTGAATCTACGAGATCCTGTCGGCTATCTTCCTGGCAGGAAAAAGCCGTGATTGCAAAGACAAGAATTAGCAAAAGCTTCTTCATTTTTTCAATCTTCATTTTCCCTGTTTATCCTACAGATCCTTCAAGGGAAATTTCAAGTAATTTTTGAGCTTCTACTGCAAATTCCATGGGTAATTTATTTAATACTTCCTTACTAAAGCCATTTACGATTAATGCAATAGCTTTTTCGGTATCAATACCACGTTGATTACAGTAGAAAATCTGGTCTTCCCCAATCTTACTGGTAGTTGCCTCGTGCTCTACCTGTCCGCTTTTGTTTTTCATTTCAATATACGGGAAGGTATGAGCGCCACATTCATTCCCCATTAATAAGGAATCACATTGGGAAAAATTACGGGCGTTTTGAGCTCTACCGTTTATTTGAACCAAACCTCGATATGAGTTTTGGGAATGTCCAGCTGAGATACCTTTAGAAATTATGGTGCTTTTTGTGTTTTTACCAAGGTGAACCATTTTAGTCCCCGTATCTGCCTGCTGGTAATTGTTGGTTACCGCAATTGAGTAAAATTCACCAATAGAATTATCTCCTTTTAAAATGCAGGAAGGATATTTCCAGGTTACTGCAGATCCCGTTTCAACTTGTGTCCATGAAATTTTTGCTCCTTTTTCGCAAAGTCCACGTTTGGTTACAAAATTGAAAACACCACCTTTTCCATCTTTGTTCCCGGGGAACCAGTTTTGTACGGTACTGTATTTAATTTCGGCATCATCCATGGCTACCAGTTCTACTACAGCAGCGTGCAATTGATTTTCATCACGCATTGGCGCAGTACAACCTTCCAGGTAACTTACATAACTTCCTGGTTCTGCTACCACGAGTGTACGTTCGAATTGACCGGTACCTGCCTGGTTGATTCTAAAATAAGTAGAAAGTTCCATTGGGCATCTTACGCCTTTTGGGATGTAGCAAAATGAACCATCACTAAATACTGCGGAATTCAGCGCAGCATAGAAGTTGTCTGTTTTTGGAACTACAGAGCCAATATATTTCTTAACCAACTCTGGGTGTTCCCTGATCGCTTCAGAAATTGAACAGAAAATTATTCCTTTTTCAGCAAGTGTCTTTTTAAAGGTTGTAGTTACTGAAACTGAATCCATTACCACATCTACGGCAACACCGGCAAGTTTTTTCTGTTCGTCTACAGAAATTCCAAGTTTTTTGAAAGTATCCAATAGTTCAGGATCTACTTCATCTAAACTGTCGTATTTCGGCTTTTTATTTGGAGCCGAGTAATAAGAAATATTTTGGAAATTCGGCTTTTCGTAATGTACGTTAGCCCATTCCGGCTCCTCCAGCGTTTCCCAATGGCGAAATGCTTCCAATCGCCATTCTGTCATCCACTCAGGTTCTTCTTTTTTCTTGGAGATCGCTCTAACAATATCTTCATTTAATCCTACGGGAAATGTATCCGATTCAATATCGGTGTAAAACCCGTACTCATATTCTTTTGTCTCGAGCTCTTTTTTTAAATCATCTTCAGTATATGCCATCTCAATTTTTTATTAGTTAAAGATCAAAATCTATAATTTTGAACCATTAAAGAGAAAAACTCTCACCACATCCGCAGGTTCTTTGGGCATTGGGGTTGTTGAAAACAAAACCTTTACCATTTAATCCGCCGGAAAATTCTAAAACCGTTCCGGCCAGGTATAATACACTGCGTTTGTCTACTACTATTTTTATGTCGTTATCCTCAAAAAGTTTGTCGTCTTCAGCTTTAGCTTTGTCGAACTTTAATTCGTAAGACAGACCAGAACAACCTCCGCTCTTTACGCCCACACGAACAAAGTCCTGTAAATTGTCAAAACCTTCGTCGCTCATTAGCGCGGCAATCTTTTTTTTAGCGTCATCGCTTACTTTTATCATAGCTAACAAGATTAATTCTAAATTGGGCACAAATATACTACAAAACAAGCGTTATACCATAGAGGCGGTATATGTTTTAAGAATGAGTTGATAAGCCTTATCGATTCTAGCCTAACAAGTGAAATTAATTCTATTAACCTGAATATTAGGTTGTTTTGTAGTTTTTTGAGTTTGTTTTTAAAATATTCTACGACGGTCTATCAATCTCTGGTTATCTTTATGAGTGCAGTTGAATAATATTCATTTATTTTGCAAATTAAAATATACTCTTATGTTTCAGAATAGTCAGGATATGCGTACAAACCTTTCAGAATTAGGTGAGTTTGGTTTAATAGATCATCTAACCAAAGGCTTTGAACCCAAACTTTCTTCCACCGTAAAAGCTATTGGCGACGACGCCGCAGTGTTGAATTTCGAAAATAAACACACTGTGGTTACTACCGATCTTTTGGTTGAAGGCGTACATTTTGACCTGGCGTATATGCCTTTAAAACACCTGGGCTATAAAGCGGTTATGGTAAATGCTTCAGACGTTTATGCGATGAATGCCAAAGCCACACAAATTACCGTATCTATTGCTGCATCTAATAGGTTCCCGGTAGAAGCTCTGGAAGAATTATATGCTGGAATTGAGCTTGCCGCAAACTTATATAACATAGATGTTGTTGGTGGTGACACTACCTCTTCAACTTCTGGTCTGTTTATTAGTATTACCGCCCTGGGTATAGCTGAAAAAGAAGATGTTGTTTATCGAAGTGGGGCTAAACCAAATGATTTACTTGTGGTAACCGGCGATCTTGGAGCGGCCTATATGGGTTTACAAATTTTAGAGCGTGAAAAAGAAGTTTTTAAAGCCAACCCGAACGCCCAGCCAGATCTTGATCCTTATACTTATTTAATTGAAAGGCAATTGAAACCTGAAGCCAGGAAAGACATTGCGCCCTTATTGAAAGAACTCGGGGTGAAACCTACTTCCATGATCGATATTAGCGACGGCCTTTCTTCTGAAATCATCCATTTATGTAAAAATTCACAAGTTGGAGCGAATTTATTTGAAGAGAAAATTCCGTTAGATCCTGCGGTAATTTCAGTTTGCGAAGAGTTTGATATAGATAGTACTACAATTGCCTTGAGCGGAGGTGAAGACTATGAATTACTTTTCACTATTTCCCAGGATGATTTCGAAAAGATAAAAGCAAACCCTAATTTGAGTATAATTGGTCACATGACCGACGAAAAAGAAGGTATGCACTTAATTACACGCGCCAATCAGAAACTACCACTTATTGCTCGTGGCTGGAATTCTATGGATGCTAAGGATTCTGAAGAAAAATAATAAAATCTCGAAAATTTATTTCGAAATACTATCTAATTAGGAAGCGTGAGCGTATTGCTTGCGCTTTCTCTTTTTGTGTATTTTGGAAATATAATCGTTGGTTTCTTTAAATTTTGGGGTTAAGCGAGCCAAAAAACCATTTGCGGTATCGGTCATTTCCATTCCGCACTTCTCGCACTTGTATTCGTGCACGTGATCTGTTACATTTTTGGAAACTCTTAGTTTGTGGCCAAAAATGCTGCAAAAAACTTTAGCGAACGAAAATAAGTTAGGGTTTCTTTCCTTCATAAAAGTTTGATTTTCTTTGTTTTGAAAGTCTAAAGTATAAAAAAAAGTTAAACTTTCGACAAAAAGTTATAATTAATCGATAAAATGCAAAATTCCTCGAAGTTCTGTTTGGTTTTCTAAAAAAGATAAATGCCCATCGGGCAAACTGCAGAACGTGGCTTTACAGCGTATAGCCGTAGTTTTTATTCTATCGTACTCTAAAACAGAATCATATTCTCCTGCGACTACAATTTTCTGACCATTAAATTTTGCAAAAAGCTCAGTATGATCTGTACGAATTTTCATTCCCTTAATGGCTGCATAGATTCCAGCGGAAGAAAATTGCAGGGCGCGATTTTTTAAAACTCCAACCTGAGATTTGAATATTTTGTTGTTTTCTGGCGTTAATAAATTAGACATCGCCATACTTACAAATGCCCTTTTGTTTTTTAAGACCAAAGTTGCCGCGCGATCGCGGTTAACTCTGCGTTCCTCAGAATCTGCCCTTGGGGTAGAATTCACCAATACTAAGCTATTGATTATTGTAGGAAAAATATTTTGGAATTCCAAACTAACGTAACCTCCCATAGAATGACCGGCAAAGGAAGCTTTTGCAATATCAAGCTCATTCAAAACCGCTTTCACTGCTTCAGCCATATCGCTCATAGTATGAATCTCTGCGAAATTTCCCGATCCTCCATGCCCGGGGAGATCTATACAAATAACCTGTCGTTTAGCAGAAAGTTCTGCAGTAAAATCTTTCCAGATCTCCTTTGTTTCCAGGAAGCCGTGAAGTAAAACTAATGGATTTCCGTTACCCTGACTGGTAAAAGAAATAGGTGCGTTTTTATAGTTTGTTGTCATTGTTATCTAAAATAGAAAAAGCCACGAATTCACAAAATAGGTTCGTGGCTTTGGTTTGAAATCGTCATCCTGAATTTATTTCAGGATCTAATTTCATTAGCAATAGTCTCATGCTTGAATCTGAAACAAGTTCAGATTGACGTAAAAAATAATTGACCTATTCTATTAAGAATTCATAATTTCTTCA
>Ga0102932_1000598_pt1 | contig 18073 bp, 15 predicted proteins | sample SalPonR1_C_D2_MG_FD_78212 | JGI IMG/M metagenome (GOLD analysis project Ga0102932, IMG submission 78212) | Salt pond soil microbial communities from South San Francisco under conditions of wetland restoration - Salt Pond MetaG R1_C_D2_MG | ecosystem: Environmental > Aquatic > Marine > Intertidal...
CCGATATGGCCAGAAACTCGGCAAGGACGATGTCCGGCTGGTCCGCTGGCCCGTCGACGCCGTGCCCGAGGGCGCCTTCACCGCCGAGGACACGCTGTTCCCGGAAGACGAGGACGAACTGCGGAGCGTCACCCGGGCGATGGAGAAGGACGAGGCAGTTCTGAAAGTCAAAGTCACCGAACCGGGCGAGGATGCCGGAGTCGGTTCGCGACTCGCCGCGGGAATGCGGGCGTTCGCGCTTCGTGTCGACGTTGCATCGGGCGTCTCGGGCTTCGTCCGTCCGGGAGACAGGGTGGACCTCTACTGGACCGGCAGCCCTCCGGGCGCGGATGGTGGCGACATCACCAAACTCATCGACACGAACGTGCGCATCATCGCGATCGACCAGAGTGCGGACCAGGACCGGAACAGCCCGCTCGTCGCGCGCACCGTCACGATCGAGGCCACGCCGCAGCAGGTCGCGTCGTTCGCGCAGGCGCAGGCGTCCGGCCGGCTGTCGCTCTCGCTCGTCGGCGCGAATGACGAGACCGCGTCCGAGGTCGTCCAGGTCGACCAGCGCAGCCTTCTCGGGATCGAACGCCGGACGATCCAGCAGCAGGAGGTCTGCACCATTCGGACCCGCAAGGGCGCGGAGATCGTCGAAGTGCCGATCGAGTGCACGAACTAATCTGAAAATTCATGACTTTGCGGCGCACCCCTCATATGGGGTGCGCCTCGTCGTGTTTCCCCTACAGGTGGCATTGTGTTGCGACTTCTCCACAGCAACTCCACCCCGGAACTTCATGATTATTGAAAAGAAACCCGGGTTGCCGCATGGTGCCGGGCAATAAGCGGGCGTCTACAAGCCCAATGACATAACGTGATCAGAGAGGCAGGGTCACATGAAACCAGACAGATTTATCAAGGCAGCGCTTTTGGGATTCGCCGTGGCTCTGACGAGTGTGCCCGCGGCGAACGCAGAAGTCCTGCAGGTCATGCGGGGGGCGGCCTCGGGCGCGCTCAACGTCCCGATGAACCGGGCCGTCGTCGTCGAATCGGAAACCCCCTTCGCGGAGCTATCGATCGCGAACCCCGGCATCGCCGACATCTCGACGCTGTCCGACCGCACGATCTACGTGCTGGGCAAGGCACCGGGGCGCACGACGCTCACGCTGCTCGGCCCTGACGGACGGCTGATCACCAACGTCGAGGTTCAGGTGAGCCCCGACGTCGCGGAGTTCAAGGAGCGGCTTCGCCAGATCCTTCCGAACGAGTCGATCGAGGTTCGCACGGCAAACGACGGCATCGTGCTCTCGGGCACCGTGTCCTCGATCCAGAAGCTCGACCGCGCCCTGGACCTCGCCCAGCGCTACGCGCCGGACCGGGTGTCGAACCTGATGAGCGTCGGGGGAGAGCAGCAGGTCATGCTCAAGGTCCGCTTCGCGGAGATGCAGCGGTCGGTGAGCAAGGGTCTGCAAAGCGGCCTTCTCGGCGCCAACGTCGGCGGCGACGTGGAGTTCGACTTCGGCGCGGGCAGCGGGCGGTTGCAGCCCGGCTCCATCGGCAGCGGCATCATCAACCTCGATCCGACGGCGAACGGCGCCTTCAACATCGCCGGCTCGATCGGCGACCTCGCCCTCAACGTCCTGATCGAAGCGCTCGAATCGAAAGGCGTCGCGCGGACGCTGGCCGAACCGAACCTCACCGCGCTCAGCGGGCAGCAGGCGAGCTTCCTCGCCGGTGGCGAGGTTCCGATCCCGGTCGTCGATGACGAGGGTTCCGTCGCGATCGAATACAAGCCCTTCGGGGTCGAATTGACCTTCACGCCGCGCGTCGTCGATGGCGACGTGATCAACATCGAGATGATCGCGGCGGTGTCGGGTATCGACCCGACGGTCTCGATCCAGAACGCGGGCTTCTCGGTCAACGGCTTCCGCCGGCGCGAGACCAGCACGACGGTCGAGATGCGTGACGGCGAAAGCTTCGCGATCGCCGGCCTGCTCGAGGACGACTTCCAGGATCTTGTCGGACAGGTTCCCTGGCTCGGCGACATCCCGGTCCTCGGGTCGCTGTTCAGAAGCAGCGAATACGAACGCGAACAGACAGAGCTCGTCATCATCGTGACGCCGCATCTCGTCACCCCGACCCGCGGCGAAGCGCTGGCCTTGCCGACCGACCGAATTCGCCCGCCGTCCGAGGCCGAGCTGTTCCTCTTCGGCAAGACCGCAGCATCGGCCAACGCGCCCCGTGAGGGGGCCGCGGCCGAAGTCGCCAAACAGGACTTCTCGGGGTCCTACGGCTACGTGATGGAGTGAGAGACATGCGCGCTAAGATCAAGACGCTACTCGTGGCCTCGAGCGCCCTCGGTCTCGTGGCCTGCGGCGACGCCTCGGTGACGAACTGGAACAGTGAGGCGGGGGCCCAGATCGACGAAGGGAACTTCGGCAATCCGACGATGAACAACACGCTCATCCAGACCGGCGAGCTCGAGTTCACGGAGGTCCTGAACGACCGCTTCCAGACGGAGGTGCCCACGCTCATAACCTTCGACTTCGACAGCGCCACGCTGGACCAGCAGGCTCGCTCGGTCCTCCGCCGTCAGGCGGACTGGATCAAGCAGTTCCCCGAGGTGCGGTTCCGCGTCTACGGCCACACCGACCTCGTCGGCACCGAGGCCTACAACCGGCAACTCGGTCTGCGCCGCGCCCAGGCGGCGGTCCGCTACCTGACAAGCCAGGGCATCAGCCTGTCGCGGCTCGAAGCGGTCGCTTCGTTCGGCGAGACGCGTCCGCTGGTCGACACTTCCGATCCCGAGCGCCGCAATCGCCGCACGGTGACCGAGGTGACGGGCTTCGTGAAGGGTCACCCGACGCTTCTCGACGGCAAGTACGCGCAGGTCATCTACCGCAACTACGTCGCCTCCGCGACCGACGCCCCGCGGGTCACGGGCGGCCTCGGAGCGATCGAGGGGGCCGGCGGCTAAACCGTGTCGCATTACCGAATAATTTCGGTTTTTTAGCCTCAATGTCGCCAACATTGGCGGCCACTTTCCCAAAGACGGAGCAGTGGGAGCGAACCACGGTTCGCTCCCACAGGCGCTGACAAGGCCGGTCAGGACGGGCATTTCGCCCCGACGCCGGACGGAAGACGTCGGCGCCGTGCCAGGGGAAGGACAAAGGCTTATGACGAGCACGGCAGCAGTACAGCCAGAACCCGCGCCGATCACGGCGTGCACGATCAGCAGGAACGTTCAGAACTTCGACCTCCTGATCGAGGACATGGAAGGCGAGCTTGGCGAAAGCTGGGGCGACCTCTCGTTCGACGAAGCAGGTGTATTTCTCGAGCAGCCCGATTCGGATGGTCTGGAGTTCGTGGCGATCGCCATGGACGAGGAAGACGAGACCGAGGTCGACAAGGTCGCCGACATCATCAAGGCCGCGACGGCAAAGGGCATCAAGGTCCTCGTCATCGCCGAGGAGGTGAGCCCGATCGCGCTGCACCGCCTCCTGAAGCTGGGTGCGGAGGAATTCATCCCCTACCCGCTGCCCGACGGCGCGCTGCACGACGCGATCGAACGCATAAGGCGCCCTGCCCCGGACTATGCCGCGATGGGCGCGCAGCAAGGCAAGATCAAGCCTACTGGCAACCGCAACGGCGTCGTTCTTCCGGTTCAGAGCGTGGCGGGCGGCACCGGTGCCACGACCTTCGCGATCAACCTCGCCTGGGAGCTTGCCAACATCGACAAGGAGAACCCACCGCGGGTCTGTCTCCTCGACCTCGACCTGCAGTTCGGCACGGCGGCGACCTATCTCGACCTGCCCCGCCGCGAGATGGTCTTCGAACTTCTCTCTGACACCGCGTCGATGGACAACGACAGCTTCATGCAGGCCCTTCTGGTCTTCCAGGAGAAGCTCCACGTGCTCACCTCGCCGGCGGAAATGCTGCCGCTCGACATGATCACGCAGGAAGATGTCGACAAGATCGTCGAGTTCGCCAGAACGAATTTCGACTACGTCGTCATAGACATGCCGTCGACGGTCGTCTCCTGGACCGAAACCGTGCTCCACGCGAGCCACGTCTTCTTCGCGATGATCGAACTCGACATGCGCTCGGCCCAGAACACGCTGCGCTTCCTGCGCGCGCTCAAGGCCGAGGAGCTTCCCTACGAAAAGCTCCGCTACGTCATGAACCGGGCTCCTGGCTTCACCGACATGACCGGCAAGAGTCGGGTCAAACGGATGGCCGAGAGCCTCGACATCAAGATCGAGGTCCTGATGCCGGATGGCGGAAAGCCCGTCCGAGAGGCATGCGACCAGGGCCTGCCGCTGTCGGACGCGGCGGGCAAGAACCCGCTGCGCAAGGAAGTTCAGAAGCTTGCGCAGTCGATCCACGAACTCAATGAATCCGTCGCCACCGCAGGCTGATCGAGGGGTAGAACCGTGTTTTCGAAGTACAAGAAATCTTCCGCGTCGGCTCCCGGCAAGGGCCCTGAACTCACCGCGATCGAAGGTGGCGGCGCGCCCGCCTCGACACCCGCGCCGTCGGCGCCGAATGTCGAGCGAAAGTCCGCGCCGGTCGCCAAGAAGCCGGCGCAGCCGGCCCCGGTCGACAAGGAGAAGAAGCGCAAGGAGCGGCTTGCCGAAATCAAGCTGGAGCTTCACAAGCGCCTCCTCGACAACCTGAACCTTTCCGCGCTCGAAACCGCATCCGAAAGTGACCTCAAGTCCGAAATCGTGGCGATTTCGACCGAAGCACTCGAGGAAATGGCGGTCGTTCTCAACCGCGAGGAGCGCCAGCAGCTCAATCAGGATCTCTATGACGAGGTGACCGGTCTCGGCCCGCTCGAGCCGCTTCTGAAAGACGACACCGTCAACGACATCCTTGTGAACGGTCCGCAGCAGGTCTTCGTGGAACGGGACGGCAAGCTATTGCTCACCGAGACCGCGTTCAAGGACGAACGCCACCTTCTCCGCATCATCGACAAGATCGTGTCGGCAGTGGGCCGGCGCGTCGACGAATCGAACCCTTATGTCGACGCCCGTCTCGCGGACGGCTCGCGTTTCAACGCAATGGTGCCGCCGGTGGCGGTCGACGGGTCACTCGTCTCGATCCGGAAATTCAAGAAGGAGAAGCTCGGAATCGACGATCTCGTCCGCTTCGGCGCATTCTCCGAAGAAATGGCGGCCTACATCCAGGCCGCGGTGGCGACGCGGCTCAACATCATCGTGTCGGGCGGGACCGGGTCGGGCAAGACGACAACGCTGAACGCGCTGTCCTCCTTCATCGACGATGCCGAGCGGATCCTGACGATCGAGGACACCGCGGAATTGCAGCTTCAGCAGACCCACGTGGGACGGATGGAAAGCCGCCCGCCGAACGTCGAGGGAAGGGGCGCCGTCACCCAGCGCGACTGTCTGAGAAACGCGCTCCGGATGCGTCCCGACCGCATCATCGTCGGCGAGACGCGGGGCGAGGAAGTCATCGACATGCTCCAGGCCATGAACACCGGCCACGACGGGTCGATGACCACGATCCACGCGAACTCGGCCCGCGACGCGGTTTCGCGTCTTGAGAACATGATCGCCATGGCCGGCATCGAAATGCCGATCAAGGCGGTCCGCGCCCAGATCGCGAGCGCCGTCAACCTCATCGTGCAGGCCTCGCGCCTTCAGGACGGCTCGCGGCGCATGGTCTCGATCACCGAGGTGACCGGCATGGAAGGCGAAGTCATCTCGATGCAGGAGGTCTTCCGCTACCAGCGCGTGGGCCTTACCCCCGACAACAAGATCATCGGCCACTTCACGGCCACCGGCGTCCGCAGCGCGTTCTCGGAACGCTTCCGCATGTGGGGCTACGACCTGCCGGCAACCATCTTCGAACCCTTCGTCGCGGAGTAAACGCGCATGGTCATCAGTATGGAACCCGTCATCTACGGCCTGATCTTCGTGGCCGTGCTGCTCCTGGTCGAGGGGCTCTACCTGACGGTCTTCGGCAAGTCGATCAGCATGAATGCCCGGGTGAACCGCCGTCTCGAGCTTCTCGAGAAGGGCGCAGGCCGCGAGCAGGTGCTGGAACAGCTCCGCAAGGAAATGTCCCAGCACATGAAGTCGACGTCGATCCCCCTCTATTCGCTGTTGGCCGAGAAGGCGCAGAAGGCGAACATCGCCTTCTCGCCGCCGCAGATCATGATGATCATGGCCCTGCTGAGCGCCGTGGCCTTCGTCGGGCTGACGTTCGGCACCGGGGCCTCGTTTCCGATCCGCATCGTCGTGGCCATCGGCATGGGGATCGGCAGCGTCTACGTCTGGATGAACACGCGCGCCAAGAAGCGCCTCTCGATGCTCGAAGAACAGCTTCCCGAAGCCGTCGAACTCATGGTGCGGTCGCTGCGCGTCGGTCACCCGTTCTCCTCGGCGATGCAGATCGTCGCCAAGGAGGTCCCAGATCCGCTGGGTACCGAAATGGGCGTGATCGCCGACGAGGCCGCCTACGGCCGCGATGTCGGCGAAGCCCTGAAGGCGATGGCCGAACGGCTCGACATGCAGGATCTCCGTTTCCTCGCGGTGGCGGTCACCATCCAGCAGACCTCGGGCGGCAACCTTGCGGAAATCCTCGACGGTCTCGCCAAGGTGATCCGGGCGCGTTTCAAGCTGTTCCGCCGGGTGCGCGCCATCACCGCCGAAGCGAAATGGTCGGGCAAGTTCCTCTCGGGCTTCCCGCTGCTCGCGCTTCTCGGCATCAACGTGCTGCAGCCGAACTATTACGACGACGTGATGGAAACGTCCGTCTTCATTCCCGCCGCACTCGTCGTCGGAGGCTTCCTTCTGGTCAACGTCTTCGTGATGCGGGCTCTCGTGAACATCAAGGTGTAAGGGCAGTCCGATGGAACGCATCACGGCACTCATCGACGTGGGGAACGCCCTGCTGACCGAGCATCTCGGACCCTTCGGTCCGCTGATCGCGGTCGGCTTCCTCGGCTTCCTCATGATCGCGCTCTCCTTGCCGATCTTCCTCAGGCGCAACCGGGATCCGCTCGACAAGCTGCGCGAGCAGGCCCGCCAGGGCAGCGCCTACGAAGCCGGCAAGTCGATCGACGGAAAGAAGGGCGCGCTGCGGTCGGACGGCAAGCACGACAAGCTCGCCAAGTATTCCACGTTCCTCGAGCCGCAGAATGCCGACGAGTTCTCGGCGGTGAAGCTCAAGCTCGTGCAGGCCGGTTATCGCGGCAAGAACGCGGTCCGGAGCTACTATTTCATCCAGTTCGCGCTCGGCATCGGTCTGCTGCTCATCGGCATCCTCGTCGCGATCGTACAGGTCGCGACCGGCGATCCGTCGACGCAGAAACTCGCCATCACGATCCTGCTGCCGGGGTTCATCGGGTACTACATCCCGAAGTACTGGGTCACCAAGCGCAAGCAGAAGCGCGAGGAAGACATCACAAACGGCTTCCCCGACTCGCTCGACATGATGCTCGTCTGCGTCGAGGCAGGGCAGTCGCTCGACCAGTCGATCCTCCGCGTCGCCAAGGAAATCAAGACTGGCTTCCCCTCGCTGGCCGAGGAGTACGAGATCGTCAGCAACGAGATGAAGGCGGGCAAGGACCGGAACACGGTGCTGCGCGACATGGGCACACGGGCGGGCGTGGGCGACGTCAACTCCTTCGTGACCGTCCTGATCCAGTCGGCGAGCTTCGGCACCTCGATTGCCGAGGCGCTCCGGGTCTACGCCGGCGAGATGCGGGACAAGCGCGTCATGCGCGCCGAGGAAAAGGCCAACACCCTGCCGACGAAGATGACGCTGGCCACAATGATGTTGACGGTTCCGCCGCTCCTCATCATCCTTATCGGGCCGTCGATCTTCGAGATCTACACGACATTCTCGGGCGGCGGTTGATCCGAGAGGGAGGCCCGAAATCGCCCGGATACTCTGGGTCATCGTCGTCACCACAGTGCTTGCCGCCTGCGATACCGCGGGCGGCTTTCGCCAGTCGGACGACAGCCCGTACGCACCCGCCGCCCTCGGACCCATGGACGACGCGGTCGACGGACTTCTGGTCGGCCATCGGCTGATGGCGGCCGGAGAATACGAACTCGCGCTGCGCGCCTACACCCGCGCCGCGTCGGAGCGCAACATAGACGTCGACGTCCTCTCCGCCATCGGCTCGGCCAATCTCAGGCTCGGACGGCTGGGCCAGGCCGAACGCCAGCTTCGCAGCGCGATCGAGATCGACGATGACTTCTCGCCCGCCTGGAACAACCTCGGCGTGGTGTTGATGGAGACGGGCCGCTACAGCGAGGCGAGTCGCGTCTTCCGGACCGCGTTCGCTCTCGACAACGGCAACAGTGAAGAGATTCGCGAGAACCTGCGCTTAGCGCTCGCAAAAGTGGAAAATCCCGAGTATTCTTCTGACAATACAAACTTCGCGCTGGTGCGGCGCGGGACCGGGGAATACCTGCTCCTGCCCACTCCGGAAGCGGAGGTCGAGCAGTAAAGGGATCATCCAGGATGCAGAGGACGCTGCTTTTGGTTGCGTGTCTGGTCGGAGTCACCGGCCTTGCGGCATGTGAACGCAACGATGACGCCAGGGTCGAGGAAGCGCTGAAAAGCGTGAACGTGATCGACGAGACGAACCTCAACGACGTGATGCTGACAGTGGGCGATCCGAACGAGTCGATCGCCTATTTCCAGCGCGCCTCGAGCGAGAATCCCGACCGCATCGACCTCAAGAGGGGGTTGGGCAAGTCATTGATTCGAGGCAACAAAGCCCAAGAGGCCGTCCGCGTGTGGTCGGAGATCGTGCAGTTGCCGGACGCCACCGGCGAGGACCGCGTCGATTATGCTGACGCGCTCATCCGCGCGGGCGACTGGGAGACGGCGGAGCTTCAGCTCGACACGATCCCGCCCACCTACGAGACGTTCCGGCGCTACAGGCTCGAGGCGATGGTCGCCGACGCGAACAAGGAGTGGAAGAAGGCCGACAGTTTCTACGAGATCGCGGCGGGCCTCACCACGACGCCGGCGGGAACGCTCAACAACTGGGGCTACTCCAAGCTCACGCGCGGCGATTTCCGAGACGCGGAACGGCTCTTCGCGGAAGCCATCAGCTACGACGGTTCGCTCTTCACGGCGAAGAACAACCTCGTCCTCGCCCGCAGCGCACAGCGAAATTACGACATGCCCGTTGTCCGGATGACACAGACCGAACGCGCGCAGCTCATGCACACCGCAGGGCTCGCGGCGATCAAGCAGGGCGACGTCGCCATCGGAAAGGGCCTGCTGAGGCAGGCGATCGACACGCATCCCCAGCATTTCGAAGCGGCGGTCCGCAGCCTCGAAGCGCTCGAGGAGAACGTGTCGAACTCGGGCTGACCCCGGAGCCGTGTCTATCGCTCCGGAAACAGCGCTCTGGTTTCTGCCCTTCGCCGTTGTGATCGGCGTCTGGGTGGCGTGGAACGACATGGCCTTCATGAAGATCCCGAACAAGGCGGTGGTCGCGCTCTTCGGCGTGTTCGTCGCGGTGGGACCGCTGGCGCTTCCGCTCGAGGATTACCTCTGGCGCTACGCCCAGTTCGGCATCGTTCTCGCGGTCGGCTTCGTGCTCAGCAGCGTGCGGGCCGTCGGCGCGGGCGACGCCAAGTTCGCCGCCGTGATGGCGCCCTTCATCGACATGGGCGATTTCCAGCTGTTCCTCGTCCTTTTCGCCACGGTGCTCGTGGCCGCTTTTGCGACGCACCGCGCGATGCGCGCCGTCCCCGCCGTCAGATCGGCCTTCCCGGGCTGGGAAAGCTGGGAGCGCCGCGACTTTCCGATGGGCCTCGCTCTGGGCACCGGGCTCATCTTCTACATTGCCCTCGGCGCACTCTACGGGCAGGGCTGATCGCGCTGAAAAGGCGCGTCTCTTCCATTATTTGGCCACAATGAACGACCAGTTTCCGATCATCCGGGAACGGTGGACGCGTGACATGGAATTCCCCCGAGCGCGGAAACGATAGAACAGTCGAGGCGACAGGTACCTGCCATGAACATGGAGCCCACCAACGTGATGGCCCCGCCGGCTCCGCGCCGGCTCGACGAGATGAAGCTTCCCATCGTGATGATGCGGGACATCCTTCTCAAGACGATCTTCCGCATGAACGTCGAGAGGGTTACGGAACTTGCGAAGGCCGTCTGCCTTCCGGTTCCCGTGACGCAGGAACTTGTCGACATGGCCCGGGGCCAGAAGCTGCTCGAGGCCACCGGCACGCTGCACGCTAATTCAGGCGGCGAGATGGGCTATCAGCTGACCGAGGCGGGAAAGGCGCGCGCGCTCGACGCCCTCGGCCAGTCGGAATATTACGGCGCGATGCCGGTGCCGCTGCAGGTCTATTCGGAGCAGGTCAAGCGCCAGTCGATCCGGAACATCCAGATCACCCGCGATCAGCTCACCGACGCGATGGGCCACCTGATCCTGCCCGAGGACCTTCTCGATCACCTCGGTCCCGCCGTCTCCTCGGGCCGGTCCATCCTGATGTACGGTCCCCCGGGCAACGGCAAGTCCTCGATTTCGAACGGAATCCGCGACGCGATTGGCGACAAGATCTACGTGCCCCGCGCTCTCGAATACGCGAGCCAGGTGATCACGGTCTACGACCCCATCGTGCATACCGCGGCCGAGCAACTCATCGACGACCCGGGTTCGCTGCGCCGGACCTCGAACAAGTTCGACACCCGCTACGTGCTCTGCGAACGTCCGACCGTCGTCACCGGCGGCGAACTGTCGCTCGCGATGCTCGATCTCGTGTACAATCCCACCGCGCGGACCTACCAGGCGCCGCTCCAGCTCAAGTCGACCGGCGGCATCTTCATCGTCGACGACCTTGGCCGTCAGGAAGAACCGCCCCAGGCGCTCGTCAACCGCTGGATCGTTCCGCTCGAGGAAGGCAAGGACATCCTCGCGCTCCAGTCGGGGGAGAAATTCGAGGTGCCGTTCGACACGCTCGTGATCTTCTCGACGAACTTCCACCCCAACGACATCTTCGACAAGGCCGCGCTCCGCCGGATCTTCTTCAAGATCAAGGTCGACGGGCCCTCTCAGGAGAACTTCCTGAAGATCTTCGCGATGGTGGCGAAGAAGCGGAAGATGCCGCTGGACGAACAGACGCTCGTCTATCTCATGAAGCACAAGTATCCGACGATCGAGAGCATCTACGCGAACTACCAGCCGATCTTTCTCGTCGACCAGATGATCGCGATCTGCGAATTCGAGGGCATTCCCTACCAGATGTCCCCCGAACTCATCGACCGGGCCTGGGCGAACATGTTCGTCAAGGACGAGGCGATCGTCCACTGATACCGGCCTGGGCGCGCCGCGATGCGGCACGCGCCTCCGGCGGGAGTATTTTTGCCGAGATGAAGCGGGACGCCTTCCTCTCCCAGCCGGGCGGTCTATTCTTGCCGCCATGCAGGCCCCCTTCTCCGACTGGTTCGCGCGCCGCGGATGGACGATCCACCCACACCAGCGCGACATGCTTGCGCGGAAGGACGCGCCCGCCCTTCTTCTCATCGCGCCGACCGGTGGCGGCAAGACGCTGGCGGGATTCCTGCCCACCCTCGCCGAGCTTGCCGACGGCACGCATCGCGGACTTCACACCCTCTACGTCTCGCCCCTGAAGGCGCTCGCCACCGATATCCGGCGCAACCTGATGACCCCGATTGGCGAGATGGACCTGTCGATCCGCGTCGAGGACCGCACCGGCGATACCTCGGCCACGCGCAAGAAGCGCCAGCGCGCCGACCCGCCCCACATTCTGCTGACGACGCCCGAAAGCCTCGCGCTGCTTCTGTCCTACGAGGATGCGCCGCGCATGTTCGCGGGCCTTCAGCGGGTGATCGTCGACGAGATCCACGCGCTTTCCGAGTCGAAGCGCGGCGACCAGCTCTTGCTGGGTCTCGCCCGGCTCCAGAGCCTCCAGCCCGCGCTGCGCCGTGTCGGCCTCTCGGCCACCGTCGACGATCCCGCGGACATCGCCCGGCTCCTCGCCCGCCATCCGGACCCCTGCGAGATCCTCCACGCCGATCCGGGGCCCGATCCAGATATCCGGATGCTGGAGACCGAGGAAAGGCCGCCATGGTCCGGCGGCGGCGGGCGCTACGCGATCCCCGCAGTGCTTGAACAGGTGAGACGCCACAGGACGACGCTCATCTTCCACAACACCCGCGCACAGGCCGAGATCTTCTTCCACCACCTCTGGCTCGCCAACGAGGATGCCCTGCCGATCGGCATCCATCACGGTTCGCTCTCGCGGGACCAGCGCGAACGGGTGGAGGCGGCGATGGTCCGGGGCGAGCTGCGCGCCATCGTGTGCACCGGCTCGCTCGACCTCGGGATCGACTGGGGCGACGTCGATCTCGTGATCCAGGTCGGCGCACCGAAGAACGTCAAGCGCCTGATCCAGCGTATCGGCCGCGCGAACCACCGCTACAACGCGCCCTCCAAGGCCCTTCTGGTGCCTGCCAACCGCTTCGAGGTGGTCGAATGCGTGGCCGCGCTCGAGGCCGCGAAGGCGCACGACCTCGACGGCGACCCGCGCGGCCACGGCCCCCGCGACGTGCTCTGCCAGCAGATCCTCATCACCGCCTGCGCCGGCCCATTCGACGCGGGCGACCTCTACGACGAAGTCACCACCGCCGGCGCCTACGCCGATCTCACGCGCGGCGCGTTCGACGCCTGCCTCGATTTCGTGGCGACGGGAGGCTACGCGCTGCGCGCCTATGACCGCTGGCAGCGGCTCAAGCGCCGCCCGGACGGCCTCTGGCAGCTCCGCGACCCGCGCGCGGCGCAGCGCATCCGCATGAACATCGGCACGATCCAGGACACCGACACGCTGAAGGTCCGGATGAAGGGCCGCGGCGGCGCGGCTCTGGGCGAGGTCGAGGAAGGCTTCGCCGCCTCGCTCACACAGGGCGACACGTTCCTCATCGGCGGCCGCGTCGTGCGCTACGAGGGCCTCCGCGAAATGACGGTCGAAGTCACGAACCGCCCCGAGCGTCCACCGAAGATCGCCGTCTTCAATGGCACCAAGTTCGCCACTTCCACACAGCTCTCCGAGCGCATCCTGCGAATGTTCCGGCAGGAAAGCTGGTCCGAGCTGCCCGCTCACACCGCCCAATGGCTCGCCCTCCAGCGCGAGGTCTCGAAGTTGCCCGACGCCCGGCGCCTCCTCGTCGAGACCTTCCCCAACGAAGGGCGCGAACACCTTTGCGTCTACGGCTTCGCTGGCCGGAATGCGATGCAGACCCTGGGCCTCCTGCTCACGCGCCAGATGGAGGATGCCGGCCTCGCCCCCGTGGGCTTCGTCTCGACCGACTACGCGGTCTTGATCTGGGGCCTCGACCGCGTCACCGATCCCGCCCCGTTCTTCGATCCCGGACGCCTTCGCTCCGCATTCGAGACATGGCTGGGCGGCAATGCGATCCTGAAGCGGACCTTCCGCGCGACCGCCACCGTCGCGGGTCTCATCGACCGGACCTATGCCGGCGCGCGCAAGACCGGCCGGCAGGCCACGATGTCCTCCGACATCCTCTACGACACGCTCGTGAAGTACGACCCGGATCACCTGCTCCTCGACATCACGCGGGAAGAGGCGATGCGCGGTCTCGTCGACTTCGGCCGGATCGAGGAGATGATGGCACGGACCGGAGGCCGGATCGACCATGTCGCCCTCTCCCGGGTCACGCCTCTCGCCGCGCCGCTCTTCCTCGAGGCCGGACGCATTCCGGTCGCCGGGCAGGCGCAGGAGCGGGTGATCGAGGAAGAAGCCCGGCGGCTTCTGGAAGCGGCCGGCGTTTCGCCGGACTAGGCGGCATCCTCGCCGATACCCGCTTCCATCACCGCGGTCCGGAACCCCCGGCTGACGGGGATTCGGCTACCGTCCTCGAGCGTCAGGAACATGCGTCCCTTCTCACGCTCGATGGTGCGCACGGCATCCTCGGCGACCCAGTGCGACCGATGAACCTGCAGGCCGGGGATGCCCTCGGCCTCGGAGATCGCGTCGGAGAACCGCATCAGCACCTTCTCCTTCGTCCGGTCGGTGACGATCTCGACGTAGTGATCGCGCACGGTGATCCTGAGGATCTTCTTGCCCCACGCCTCGGGCAGGCGCTGCAGGATCCGCGGATCCGCGGCCCCCGATGGCACGAGGATTTCAGGGGGCCGCCCGGCGAGGATCCGCCGCGCGGCCACGACGCCCAGAGGTGTGCAGAAGACGACAAGCGCCATCTCGAAAGCGCTCATCGCACTGGTGCCCTCGGACAGCCAGTGGACGACGGCATAGAGGATCGGCGTGAAGGCAAGCGTCAGGAGCGGCGCGAAGATCATCGTCTCGATCCAATCGCCGCGCCCGGGAAGGAGTGTCCGGAACGCCGCTCGGATCGCGAGACCGATGGCGATCGCGGCGCCGATCAGTCCGGACCAGAACGCCGCGCGTGTCCCGAACGGCAGGCTGGTGAAGGTGCCAAAGGGACCCATGAAGGTCACCGCGGCAGAGATCAGCATCCAGAGCAGTATTGTCGTTCTGGAAGCGAGGCCGGACCAGAAACGAAGTAGGAAACAGGACATTCGTGAGTATGCCAACCACGTCTTTCAATTCTTGAATATTTTATGGAAACTACGGTTCAGATCAACAGCGGGAATGCCGGGCCGATGGGATTGTTGCCCTCGAAGAGGAAGTAGCCGGGCGGCCCGGCGAAAACGGGAGTGAGACGCCCTTGGCCGACAGCCTGAACGAGGCAGACCCGCTCGCGGCCCGAATCCTTGCGAGCTTCCGCGCGCAATCGATGATGACGACCTTCGGCGCCCGGATCGTTCACGTGGGCCCCGGCCTCTGCCGGATCGCTGCGCCGATTCTGCCCGGAGCGCGCCAGCAGCAAGGGTATGGCCATGCCGCACTCACCTTCGGGCTTGGTGACACTGCCGCGGGCTATGCCGCGCTGACCGTCATCGACGAGCGCAGCGAGGTCATCACCGCCGAGATCAAGATCAACCTTCTCGCGCCGGCAACGGGCGGGAGGCTTCTGGCGGAGGGTCGGGTGATAAAGCCCGGCCGCCGGCTGATCGTGGTTCAGTCCGACGTCTGGGTCGAGACCGGCGGCGACCGCCAGCATGTCGCCATCCTGACCGGGACCATGGTGCCCGTGCCTGCCTGAGGCGGCGCTGCGAGCTCAGGCGGTCAGCCCCTCCGGTTCCGGCAGGCCGTTCGCGCGGCAGCAGGCCGTCAGGGTGTTCGCGAGCAGGCAGGCGATGGTCATCGGCCCGACGCCGCCCGGCACCGGCGTGATCGCCCCCGCCACCTCAACCGCGCTCTGATAGTCGACGTCGCCGACGAGCCGGGTCTTTCCGCCGCCCGCGTCCACGCGGTTGATGCCCACGTCGATCACTGTCGCGCCCGGCTTGATCCACTCGGCCGTCACCATTCCGGGCCGCCCGACCGCCGCCACGACGATGTCGGCGCGCCGCGCGACGCCCGGAAGGTCCTTCGTCCGGGAATGCGCGATCGTCACCGTGCAGCTGTCGCCCAGCAGGAGCTGCGCCATCGGCTTGCCCACGATGTTCGACCGGCCGACCACCACCGCGTCGAGGCCCGACAGGCTCCCGTGATGATCACGGAGCATCATCAGGCAGCCAAGCGGCGTGCAGGGCACCATCGACTTCTGCCCGGTGCCGAGGCGGCCGACATTCGAGATGTGGAACCCGTCCACGTCCTTGCCCGGATCGATCGCGTTGATGACGGCGTCGGCGTTCATGTGATCCGGGAGAGGAAGCTGCACGAGGATGCCGTGGACCTCCGGATCCTCGTTGAGCTGCTCGACGAGATCCAGGAGGTCCGCCTCGGGCGTCGCGACGTCGAGCCGGTGCTCGAAGCTCGCCATGCCCACTTCGTTGGTCTGCTTGCCTTTCGACCGGACGTAGACCTGGCTCGCCGGATCCTCGCCCACCAGCACGACGGCGAGCCCCGGCTTGATCCCGTGATCGGCGGCGAGACGCTCCACGTGGTCCGCAATTTCGCCCCGGATCTTCGCCGCGAAGGCCTTGCCGTCAAGTATCGTCGCGCTCATCGCTTCATCTTGCTCCACATACGCCGCCGGAGGTCCGGTGCCGAGGGCCCATGCCCCAAAGGCCCCGCCCCTCTCAGAACAGCCCCTCGACCTCGCCCGCATCATTGAGCCGGATCGTCTCGGCCGCCGGCATCCGCGGCAGGCCCGGCATCGTCATGATCTCTCCGCAGATCGCCACGACGAAACCCGCCCCGGCGCTGAGACGCACCTCGCGGACCGGCACGGAATGGCCCGTGGGCGCACCGCGCACGCCGGGATCTGTCGTGAAGGAATACTGGGTCTTGGCCATGCAGACCGGCAGGGTGCCGTAGCCCTGATCCTCCCATTCCTTCAGCTGCGCCAGGATCCTGGAGTCCGCGATCGCCCCCTCGGCGCGATAGATGCGTTTGGCGATGGTATCGATCTTCTCGAAGAGGCTCATCTCGTCGGGATAGATCGGCGCGAACTCCGAAACGCCTGCATCCGCGATCTCCGCGACCCGCGTCGCAAGCTCGGTGATCCCTTGGGATCCCTTCGCCCAGTGCTTGCAGAGGAACGCCTCGGCGCCGTGGTCCGCGACGAAGGCCCTCACCGCCTCGACCTCTGCATCGGTGTCGGTGACGAAGTGATTGATCGCCACGACGACCGGAACGCCGAAGCCCTTCAGGTTCTCGATGTGCCGCGCCAGGTTCGCGCAACCCTGCGTGACGGCGTCCACGTTCTCGGCTCCGAGGTCGGCCTTGGCCACGCCCCCGTTCATCTTGAGCGCCCGAATCGTCGCCACCAGCACCACGCAGTCGGGCGCGAGGCCTGCCTTGCGGCACTTGATGTTCATGAACTTCTCCGCGCCGAGGTCCGCGCCGAAGCCCGCCTCGGTCACCACGTAATCGGCAAGCTTCAGCGCCGTCGTCGTCGCGATGACCGAGTTGCAGCCATGCGCGATGTTCGCGAACGGCCCGCCGTGCACGAAGGCGGGGTTGTTCTCGAGCGTCTGCACGAGGTTGGGCTGCATCGCATCCTTCAGGAGCACGGTCATCGCGCCGTCCGCCTTGATGTCGCGGCAATAGATCGGCGACTTGTCGCGGCGCGACGCGACGATCATGTCGCCCAGCCGGCGCTGGAGGTCCTTGAGGTCAGAGGCGAGGCAGAGGATCGCCATGACCTCGGAGGCCACCGTGATGTCAAAGCCCGTCTGCCGCGGGAAGCCGTTGGCCACGCCGCCCAGCGAGGTCACCACGTCGCGCAGCGCCCTGTCGTTCATGTCGAGCACGCGCCGCCACGAAACCCGCCGCTCGTCGATCTGGAGTTCGTTGCCCCAGTAGATGTGATTGTCGATCATCGCCGACAGCAGGTTGTGCGCCGCCGTGATCGCGTGGAAGTCGCCGGTGAAGTGGAGGTTCATCTCCTCCATCGGGACGACCTGGGCATGGCCGCCGCCCGCCGCGCCACCCTTCATCCCGAAATTGGGACCGAGCGAGGCCTCGCGGATGCAGATCATCGCCTTCTTGCCGATCCGGTTCAATCCGTCCCCGAGGCCCACTGTCGTCGTCGTCTTCCCTTCGCCGGCCGGCGTCGGGTTGATCGCGGTGACGAGGATCAGCTTGCCGTTCTTGCGGCTCTTCACGTCCTCGATGAAGCCCTGGCTCACCTTCGCCTTGTCGTGGCCGTAGGGCAGCAGGTGTTTTGCGGGGATCTCGAGCCCTGCGCCGATCTCGAGGATCGGTTTCTTCTGGGCGGCGCGGGCGATCTCGATGTCGGATTTGTGGCTCATGGTCGGCGGTCCCGGTTGGATTTCGCCCCGCTTATAGCGGGTGCATCCTCGGCGCTTGACGCGAATTGCGACATTTTCCCGGTTCCGAGCGTCTTGCGTGTTTCCGATCGGGAACGGGCGCCGGCGCGCGGAACCTCCGCAAGGGTGCGTCGTTAGGAGCGCAAAGGAGCTTGCCGCCCGAGGAGCGGCGCTCTCCGCCAAGCCTGCCGGTTTCGTCCGGCACATAGAGGAGGACACCATGACACTCAGATA
>Ga0102932_1000625_pt1 | contig 17811 bp, 20 predicted proteins | sample SalPonR1_C_D2_MG_FD_78212 | JGI IMG/M metagenome (GOLD analysis project Ga0102932, IMG submission 78212) | Salt pond soil microbial communities from South San Francisco under conditions of wetland restoration - Salt Pond MetaG R1_C_D2_MG | ecosystem: Environmental > Aquatic > Marine > Intertidal...
AACGGGAGACGCCGTCGCCGGGATCGGTCGTTTTCGCGGGGATCGAGGGCACGCGGCCCGTGCTCTGCGAGATCCAGGCGCTGGTGGCGCCGGCCCCCGCGGGACAGGCGCGGCGGTCGGTCGTGGGCTGGGACGGCGGGCGGCTCAACATGATCCTGGCGGTTCTGGAGGCGCGCTGCGGCATCCCGTTCGCGGGTCTCGACGTCTATCTCAACGTGGCCGGCGGGCTCCGGATCAGCGAACCGGCCGCCGATCTCGCTGTGGCCGCCGCGCTACTTTCGGCGCGCGAAGACAGTCCCCTGCCCACGGATACTGTCGTTTTCGGCGAAATCAGCCTATCAGGAGCGGTGCGCCCGGTCGGGCAGACGGAACAGCGGTTGAAGGAAGCCCGGAAGCTGGGATTTGCCGGGGCCATCATGCCGCAGGACAAGAAGGCGACGCCAGAGGCGGGGCTGACGGTACAGAGAATACCGGACCTCACGGCGCTCGTCGGCGACATATTCGGCGCAGGTTGAGGCGCGCCGGGGAGCGGAGTGCATGGAAGGGTTCACTGTAGTCGACGGCGCGGTCGCGCTCATCATTCTCCTGTCGGGGGTGCTGGCCTATTCGCGCGGCTTCGTGCGCGAGACGCTGTCGATCCTCGGCTGGATCGGCGCCGCGGTCGCGGCCTACTATTTCGCGCCCATGGTGACGCCGCTCATCGCCGAGGTTCCGATTCTTTCGGAATTCCTGGGCGACAGCTGCGAATTGTCGATCATCGCGGGCTTCGCGGCCGTCTTCGCCCTGGCGCTCATCCTGATCTCGATCTTCACGCCGGTCTTCTCGGGCGCGGTCCAGCGGTCCGCCGTGGGCGGCGTCGACCAGGGCCTCGGCTTCCTCTTCGGCGTGGTCCGGGGCGTTCTGCTCGTCGTCGTGGCGCTCATCATCTACGACCGCGTGATGATCGGCGAACCGGTGGCGATGGTCGACGACAGCCGGTCGGCGGAGGTCTTCGCGAACCTGTCGGACCGGGTCGCCGAGGAAATTCCCGCCGAGGCGCCGCGCTGGTTCGTGGACCGCTACGAGGACCTGATGAGCGAGTGCGGCCCGGTCGCCGGAACCCCCTCGCCCGCGGACCTGCCCGCCGAAGACGCGCCCGAAGGCACCGACCCCGCCGGGAACTGAGGCGGGGCACCAGACTTTTCGTGAAAGAACGGTGACAGCCGCCGCCCCCTGCACTATGTGAGGGGTAGCTGCCTGATGGATCCGGACCACATCCGACATGCGCGAGTTTCCTCCCGCTCATCCCTTTGATTTCGACGCCGTGCCCGCGGACGAGAATGACGACAAGCTCCGCGAGGAATGCGGCGTCTTCGGCGTGATCGGCGTCTCGGAGGCGGCGAGTTTCGTGGCGCTCGGCCTCCACGCGCTCCAGCACCGGGGTCAGGAGGCGGGCGGCATCGTCTCCTACGAGGCAGAGTCCGGCTTCAACTCCGCCCGGCGATTCGGCTACGTCCGCGACAACTTCACCAGCCAGTCGGTGATGGACACGCTGCCGGGCGCGCTCGCCATCGGGCATGTGCGCTATTCCACCGCCGGATCGAAGGGCGCCACGCAGATCCGCGACGTGCAGCCCTTCTTCGGCGAGTTCTCGGCAGGCGGCGCGGCGATCGCGCACAACGGCAACATCACCAATGCCGACGCGCTCCGGCGCGAGCTGATCGACCGGGGCTCGATCTTCCAGTCGTCCTCGGACAGCGAATGCATCATCCACCTGATGGCGCGCTCGCTCCAGCGCAACGTCCCCGAGCGGATGAAGGACGCGCTGCGCCGGGTCGAGGGCGCGTTCTCGATCGTGGCGATGACCCGGACCAAGCTCATCGGCGTGCGCGACGCCCTCGGCGTGCGCCCGCTGGTGCTCGGCCGGCTCGGCGACGGCTGGGTGCTGTCCTCGGAGACCTGCGCGCTCGACATCGTGGGGGCGGAGTTCATCCGCGAGGTCGCGCCCGGCGAGATGGTGGTGATCGAGGATGGCGAAGTGAGGAGCGACTGGCCCTTCTCGCCCGCCAAGCCCCGGTTCTGCATCTTCGAACACGTCTATTTCTCGAGGCCGGATTCGATCCTCGGCGGCCAGTCGGTCTACGAGACGCGCCGCCAGATCGGGGTCGAACTGGCCCGCGAGGCGCCGGTCGAGGCCGATCTGGTCTGCCCGGTGCCCGACAGCGGAACCCCGGCGGCGATCGGCTTTAGTCAGGAATCCGGCATCCCCTTCGCCTTCGGCATCATCCGCAACCAGTACGTGGGGCGAACCTTCATCGAACCCAGCGAGCAGATCCGCAACATGGGCGTCCGCCTCAAGCTCAACATCAACCGGGCATTGGTGGCCGGCAAGCGGATCGTGCTGGTCGACGACAGCGTGGTGCGCGGCACGACCTCGCGCAAGATCAAGGAGATGATCCTCGACGCCGGCGCGGCGGCGGTCCATTTCCGCGTCGCCTCGCCCCCCACCGCCTGGCCCTGCTTCTATGGTGTCGACACGCCACAGCGCGAGAAACTGCTCGCCGCCACGATGAGCGAGGCGGAGATGCAGGAGCACCTCGGAGTCGATTCGCTCAAGTTCATCTCGCTCGACGGGCTGTACCGCGCGGTCGGCGAAGCGAACGGGCGCGACCCCACGGCGCCGCAGTATTGCGACGCGTGTTTTTCGGGCGAGTATCCCGTCGCACCGTCCGACCAGATCGAGAAGGGATTCGCGCTCAAGGCGGCGGAGTAGTGCGGCGCGCGCTCCGTATCGCGGCGCTCGTCGCAGCCCTTCCGGCGGCCGCCCAGGAGGTCCCGCCGACCCTCACGCCCTTCGTGGCCGACGCGATCGTGGGCGCGGTCCCGCTCGCCGGGACGGGCGATCCCGCCACCGAGCAGTGGTTCGGCGAGGACGCGCTGTCGCTTTCGGTCCGGAACGTCACGCGGGCGACGCTGCGGCCGGTCCTTCCAGATCCCTCCATCGCCACCGGAACCGGGGTCGTCGTTGTGCCGGGCGGCGCCTTTCTGGCGCTCTCGATGGGCAAGGAAGGCATGGAGGTCGCGCGCGCGCTCGCCGCCTCGGGGGTCGCGGCCTTCGTGGTGAAGTACCGCACGCAGGAGACGCCGCGCGAGGCGGCAGGCTTCGCCGCGGAGGTCGCCGGCGGCGTGACGGAATTCTTCGCCGCCGGGCCGGAGACTCCGGTCCCCGGCGAGGCGGCGGCGCTGGAGGATGTGACGGCGGCCCTGCGCCTCGTGCACGACCGCGCGGACGAATGGGGCGTCGACCGCGACAGGATCGGGCTTCTTGGCTTCTCCGCAGGCGCGATCACGTCGTTGAACGCGGTGGTCGCGGGCGGCGCGGCCGCGCCGGATTTCGCCGCCCTGCTCTACGGCCGGATGGCCGAGGTGACCCCGCCAGACCCCGCGCCACCGCTCTTCGTGGCGCTCGCCGCGGACGATCCGCTTTTCGGCTCGGCGTCCTTCGGCCTCCTGGAGAGCTGGCGGCGGGCCGGCCTGCCGATCGAGTTCCACTACTACGCCAGCGGCGGTCACGGCTTCGGCCTCGAGCCGCGGGGAACGCCGAGCGACCTCTGGTTCGCGAATTTCCTCGCCTGGCTCGAGGCGCAGGACGCTCTCTGAGGCCCTGGCGCGCCCGCGCCCCGCCCTGAGGTTCCACGGCCGGAACCGCCGGAATCACGCCGCGTTGACCGATTTGTGTTGTGCATTCCCGCAAAAGACACTGCGCGGTCTGACGCCTTGAATCGCATGTTGAGCGTTGCGCACCTGAGAGGAGTTGTTCGGGAAGAGGACGCTGCCATGCCGGAGTGGGGTTGGACGCTTGCGCCGCTTTTGATCGGTTTTCTGGATGTTCGGGCGAACCACTGCGTCACGGACTGCTTTGCCCGGAACGACATCGCGCCACGCACCCACCTGTCGGCAGGCGCACTGGTGTTCGAGGATGAGGTGATCGGCGAGGAAATCTACCTCCGCCACGACCTCGGCCGGCGGTACGGGCCCGTAGGTTTCGCGGTCGGCGTCTCGGCGACCACCGAAGGTTCGGTCTGGGCGGGGCTCGGGGCAACCTACACGCTCGAGCTGCCACCCGAGGGGCTCTATGCGCAGTTCCATTTCATGCCGGGGCTCCAGCATCAGGGCGATTCCCTCGATATCGGTGGTCCGGTCGCCGCCCGTGCGGGGGTCGAACTCGGCGTTGAGATGGAGAACGGCATGCGCGTCTCGCTGTCGCTGGATCATCGCTCGCACGGCGGGATCCACGACGAAAACCCCGGCGTCGAAACCGTGCAGTTCCGAGTCTCGCTCCCGCACTGGTGAAGGCCCTTGACCTCCGGAGCCGCCCCGCGCATCAGGCCCGCATGACGAAGATCGCCCTCATCACCGGCGCCTCGCGCGGCCTAGGCGCCGGCTTCGCCGAATCGCTCGCGCCGACCCATCACGTCGTCGCCGTGGCGCGCACCGCGGGGGCGCTCGAGGAGGTCGACGATCGGATCATCGCCGCCGGCGGAGCGGCGACGCTGGCTCCGATGGACGTGACCAACGCCGACGCGATGGCGCATCTCTGTCGCGGCATCTATGACCGCTGGGGCCATGTCGATCTCTGGATCCACACCGCGATCCACGCCGCGCCGCTCGCGCCGGCGACCCATGTCGACGCGAAGGACTGGGACAAGTCGGTCGCGGTCAACATGACCGCCACCGCCACGCTGATCCGGATGGTCGAGCCACTCCTGCGCGCCGCCCCCGCCGGTCGGGCGGTGTTCTTCGAGGACAGGCGCGGCGGCGAGGCCTTCTTCGGCAGCTACGGAGCCACCAAGGCGGGCCAGATCGCGCTGGTCGGGAGCTGGCAGGCCGAGACGCGGCGGATCGGCCCGCAGGTCGACATCGTCGAACCGCGCGCGCTGGCGACGGCCATGCGGGCCCGCTTCTTCCCCGGAGAGGATCGCACCCCGCTGGCGACGCCGCTCGACGAGGCACGCCGCTTGTCCGGCCTCCTCGGCCTCTGAACCGGACCCCGCCTCCATCTGTCCGCAAATATCCCGGGGGAGGCGCGCTCCGCGCGGCGGGGGCAGCGCCCCCTGCCCCGCTTGCCGCCCGCGCCCGCGTCGCCTAGGAAGGGCGAAACAGGCAGGGCGGGCGAATGCGCATTCTCATCACGAACGACGACGGGATCAACGCGCCGGGGCTGAAGGTCCTCGAGGCGATCGCGGGCGAGATCGCGGGCCCGGACGGCGAGGTCTGGACGGTGGCCCCCGCCTTCGAGCAATCGGGCGTCGGACACTGCATCAGCTACACCCATCCCACGATGCTGGCGAAGCTCGACGACCGCCGCTATGCCGCCGAGGGAAGCCCGGCCGACTGCGTGCTCGCTGGGATTCACGAGGTGCTGAAGGACGACTCCCCCGATCTCGTCCTGTCGGGCGTCAACCGCGGCAACAACGCCGCCGAGAACGTGCTGTATTCCGGGACGGTGGGCGGCGCGATGGAAGCCGCCCTGCAGAACCTGCCCGCGATTGCCCTGTCGCAGTTCTACGGCCCCGAGAACGTCGACCTCGAGGATCCGTTCGAGGCGGCGGCGGAGCACGGCACCGCGGTCGTCCGGGCGCTCCTCGACCGAGGCCTCTGGGACACGGGCGGATACCGCCTGTTCTACAACGTGAATTTTCCGCCCGTGCCCGCGGCCGGGGTCAAGGGCGTCAGGGTCGGCCCCCAGGGCTTCCGCAAGGACACCGTCTTCGGGGTCGAGCCGCACATCTCGCCGTCGGGCCGGCTGTTCTTCTGGATCAAGGGCGGGCCGCAGCACCACCCCAGCCCCCCCGGTACCGACGCCGCTCTCAATCTCGACGGCTACGTCTCGGTGACGCCGCTCCGGGCCGATCTCACGGCGCACGACGTGATCGACGCGCTGCGCGAGCGGCTGGAATGACCGACGAGGCCGAACGCAAGATGGCCTTTCTCTATGCGCTGCGATCGCGGGGCGTGACCGACGGGCGGGTGCTGACGGCGATGGAGAAGATCGACCGCGGCGCCTTCGTGAAAGGTGTCTTCGCCGACCGCGCCTACGAGGACATGCCGCTGCCCATCGCCTGCGGCCAGACGATCAGCCAGCCTTCGGTCGTGGGCCTGATGACCCAGGCGCTCCAGGTCTCCGCGCGCGACAAGGTGCTCGAGATCGGCACCGGGTCCGGCTACCAGGCGGCGGTGCTGTCGCAGCTCGCCCGCCGCGTCTACACCGTCGACCGCCACCGGCGGCTCGTCGCACAGGCCCGCGAGGTCTTCGACCGGTGCAGCCTCACCAACATCACCGCCCTCACGGCGGACGGCAGCCGGGGCTATCCCGAACAGGCGCCCTTCGACCGCATCCTCGTCACCGCCGCCGCCGAAGACCCGCCAGGTCCGCTATTGGCTCAACTGAGAGAAGGCGGTATCATGGTTCTGCCGGTGGGGCAGTCCGACGCGGTGCAGACCCTCGTGAAGGTGACGCGCACCGAGACAGGCTACGATTACCACGAGCTCCGGCCGGTCCGGTTCGTGCCGCTCGTCGAAGGCCTCGGACAGGACTGACCGGGACAGATGTTTGGCGGTACAAGGCCCGCAGGAAGACGGGCCGGGCACAGAGGAACGAGCGATGGACCTTCTCCGAGGCGGACGATTGGGGGTGGCGGGTGTCGCCTTGCTGGGCCTTGCGGCCTGCGGCGAACCCTTCGATGTGGATTTCAGGGGCTTCGGCAACGGGTTCGACACCTCCGAGGCGGTGCGCCAGGCGACGACCCAGCGGCCACCGCCCGACGACCGGGGCGTGATCTCCTATCCGAACTATCAGGTCGCGGTCGCCTCGCGCGGCGACACGGTGGCCGACGTCGCGGCCCGCGTCGGGCTGCAGGCCTCCCAGCTTGCTTCGTTCAACGGCATTCCACAGGGCGTGACGCTCCGCGAGGGCGAAGTGCTGGTGCTGCCAAGCCGGGTCGCCGAGCCGTCGCCGGCGACCGGCGCCGTCGCCACCGGTCCGATCCAGCCGGACGGAGTCGACGTCGCGGCCGTGGCGGGCGCGGCCATCGACCGCTCGTCGGGCACGTCCGCGCCCCGCGCGACGCCGCAGGTGCAGACCGGGCAGGAACCGGTGCGCCACCGCGTCGAGCGCGGCGAAACCGCCTTCTCGATCGCGCGGCTCTACAACGTCTCGGTCCGGTCGCTCGCCGACTGGAACGGGCTCGGGGCCGACCTCGCGGTCCGCGAGGGCCAGTACCTGCTGATCCCGGTGGCCGCGGAACCCGCACCGCAAGCCGCCGTCGCCGCGGCGCCGGGAACCGGGTCGACCGCGCCCGAACCGCCGAGCGCGGCAACCCCGCTGCCCCCGCCGCCGGTGGCGGACACCAGCGACGACGAGCCGGAGCCTGATTCTCCCGCGTTGTCGGAGGAGCGCACCGAGGCCTCCGATCCGGGGCGGTTCGCGATGCCGGTGAGCGGCGGCATCATCCGTCCGTTCAGGGCGGGCTCGAGTTCGGGCATCGGCATCAGCGCCGAGGCCGGCGCGGCGGTTCGCGCGGCGGGCGACGGCCGCGTCCTGCTGATCACCAGGCCGGCGCAGTCCGAAAGCACGGGCGAGGAACTCTACCGCGGTGACATCCTCGTCATCGGGCACGGCGACAACCTTCTGACGGTCTACTCCGGCATCGACGGCATCTCCGTCGAGAAGGGCGATGACGTGACGCGCGGCCAGCCGATCGCGCGGGTCTTCGCGGGCGCGCCGCCGGTTCTCCATTTCGAGGTTCGCGAGGGCTCGGTCGCCGTCGATCCGATGCCATATCTGCAGTGATGCACAAAAGATGAGACTCTTGGTATTTCCTCAACCATATTTGCCCAGCCTCGGGGTGCGATCGATCGCGGGAGGGCACTGGCATGATGAGACGACAGGCGCTTGCGGCAGGCCTCGCCGCCGCGATCCTCACGGGATGCGGCGGCAGCTTCGCGACCGGCTTTGACGCGCCGCTCGACGAGCAGTTCAGCCGGTCTTGGCAGGTCGGCGGCGTGTCGGTGGCCGTCCCGGCGAGCCTGACCACCACCGAAGCGAACGTTCTCGTTCCCGACGCCGACATCGTCTGGCACGGAGAACCGAGAGGCGACCGCCGGGCACAAGTCGCACGCATCTTGGAAGAGGGACTGCGCAAGGGCAGCGCGGGGCTTCGCGGCCCGACGCGCGTCGCGCTCCAGGCCCAAGTCGTCGAGTTCCACGGCGTGACCCCGATTGCAGTGAACCAGGCGCCAGCGGCGGTCCATAACATCTCCTACGTGATCCGGGTCGTCGAGGCCTCGACCGGGGAAATCCTGGCCGGACCCGACGCAATTCAGGCCGACCTGCCGGCGTTCACCCAGTCCTCGGCCGCCGTCGCCGCGGCGAACGGCGTCTCGGAACGGCAGCGCATCGTCGATCACATCGCGAGGGCCACGGCCGGCTGGCTCGGCATCGGGCCGGACCCGCGCGAGACCTTCGTCAGCCTCGGGCGCTAGGCCCCGACCCGCACGCCCCGCCGCCCCGCGAGATCGGTGAAGTACTGCCAGGCCACCCGGCCCGACCGCGCGCCGCGCGTGGCCTGCCACTCGATCGCCTCCGCCCGCAGCGTCTCGTCCCCGATCTCCACGCCGTAGGCGTCGCAGTAGCCGCGGATCATGGCGAGGTATTCGTCCTGGGTGCAGGGGTGGAAGCCGAGCCAGAGCCCGAACCGGTCCGACAGCGAGACCTTCTCCTCGACCGCCTCGGAGGGATTGATGGCCGAGGACCGCTCGTTCTCGATCATGTCGCGCGGCATCAGGTGGCGCCGGTTGGACGTGGCATAGAACACCACGTTGTCGGGCCGCCCCGCGATCCCGCCGTCGAGCACCGCCTTCAGGGACTTGTAGTGCTGGTCGTCGTGGCTGAACGACAGGTCGTCGCAGAACAGCACGAACCGGGCCTCGGCGGTGCGCAGGATGTTGAGGAGCCGCCCGATCGAGGGCAGGTCCTCGCGCTGGACCTCCACGATCCCGAGCGGCAATCCCTCCGAGACGACCTGTGCGTGGATCGCCTTGACGAGCGACGACTTGCCCATCCCGCGCGCGCCCCAGAGAAGCGCGTTGTTCGCGGGCAGGCCCTTCGCGAACTGCCGGGTGTTCTCGAGCAGCGTGTCGCGCGACCGGTCGATGCCGACGAGCAGCCCGATGTCGATCCGGTTCACCCGCCCCACGGGGTCCAGCCGGTCGGGATCGACATGCCAGACGAAGGCGTCGGCTGTGCCGAAATCCGGCGCCGGGCGCGGCGCCGGGGCGATCCGTTCGAGGGCCGCGGCGATGCGCGCCAGCGCGTCGTCGCTCATTCCTTCTCCTCGCCGGGATCGTCGCCGAAGTCGTAGAGATCCTCGTCCTCGCCCAGCACGCCCTCGCGGCGAAGTTCCTCGACCCGCTTCTTCTCGACCCATTTCACGAGCTGGATGGAGATCTCGTAGAGGCCGTAGACCGCGACGAAGAGGATGACCTGCGTGATCACGTCCGGCGGCGTGACGAGGGCCGCGAGCATCAGAATGGCCACGACCGCGTATTTCCGGACATCGGCGAGCCCGCGCGCCGTCACCAGCCCCGCCTTGCCCATCAGCGTGAGCAGCACCGGCAGCTGGAAACAGAGCCCGAAGGCCACGATGAACTTGATGGTGAGGCTCAGATATTCCTGTGCCGAGCCCTGAAAGGCGATGCCGGCCACGGCGTCCTCGACCGCGCCCTCGCCGATCACGGTGCCGGGCTGCTGAAAGCCGAGGAAGAAATCGAAGGCGAGCGGCGTGACCACGTAGAAGGCAAAGGACGCGCCGAGGAAGAACATGAAGGGCGAGGCCACCATGAACGGCAGGAACGCGTTCTTTTCGGTCCGGTAGAGACCCGGCGCCACGAACCTCCAGAGCTGGTAGCTGATGAACGGGAACGACAGCGCGAGCCCGCCCATCAGCGAAATCGAGATCGCGACGAAGAAGCCTTCCTGCAGCTTGATCAGGATCAGACCGCAGTCCTCGTGGCCGCGCTCGGCCATCGCGCCGCAGAGCGGCTCGGTCAGGAAGTTGAAGATCGGGTTCCAGACAGTGAAGCACAGCACCATCCCGACGATGAAGGCCACGGCCGACTTGATCAGCCGCGCGCGCAGCTCGGCCAGATGCTCGATCAGCGGTGCCGCGGAGTCGTCGATCTCTTCGGTCTGAGTCATCGGCCTCTCGCGGGCTTCTTCTTGGGCATGTTCTTGGGTCGCGCGGCCCGCGCCGTGGGCGCGCCGGGCCTCTCGCGCGGCGCGCGCGGTTCGGGCTCAGGCCCCGGCGCGGGCGTTGCGGCCTCGGCCGCCTTCGTCTCGCGGGAGGCCCGCGCCGCGGCGAGCCGCTTCTGCGCCTCGAGCGCCTGGTTTTCCTTGAGCTTCGCGGTGTTCTCGCCAAGCGCCGCCGACGTGTCCGCGGGTTTTGCGGATTTCGTGGGCTCCCACTTGTCGAAGCGGTCCGCGGCGTTCTTAAGCTTGTCGAGACCGAGGTTCTTCGACGAGGTCATCGTCTTCAGGTCCGATGCGGTCTGCTTGACGCCGCTCTCGTCGGCGGCGTCATCCATCGCGCGCTGAAAGTCGCGCGCCATGCGCCGCATCTTGCCCGTGAACTGTCCCAGCGTGCGGAACATGCCGGGCAGGTCCTTCGGACCCACAACGATCAGCGCGACAACGCCGATGACGAGAAGCTCGGTCCAGCCGATGTCCAACATTGAGTGTCGTCCCGGGGCCCGGAGGTCAGACCTTGTCTTTCTCGTTCTCTGGCGTCACGTCGCGGGCGTTCTCGGTGCCCTCCTCGAGCTCCTTCGTGCTGTCGCTGACGCCCTTCTTGAACGCGGTGATACCCTTGCCGACCTCGCCCATGAGCGAGGAGATCTTGCCGCGGCCGAAGAGGACGAGCACGACGATGGCGATGAGGAGGAGGCCCGGAAGGCCGATGTTGTTGAGCATTGGTCAGTTTCCCTCGATGGGATGCGGGTGATGTCACCGCCTATCTAGTCACCGCCGTCGGGCACCGGAAGGGCAGACCGCCGCTTGGGCGCGCCCGACCTCGCGAAGGCAGGGATTTCGGCAGATTGCCTTCGCTCAACTGACATGTTAGTGTCAGTTTCCCGGCACCGATCCGGGACCAATCCCCGAATCGGAGACGCTTCCCTGCCCCCGCCGGAGCCCATGCGCCGCACAGACCGCCTCTTCGATCTCGTCGAGATCCTGCGCGACGGCCGCCTGCACCGCGCGCAGGATCTCGCGGACCGTCTCGGGGTTTCGGTGCGAACGGTCTATCGCGACATGGAAACGCTCCGCGGCTCCGGCATCCCGGTCGAGGGCACGCGCGGCACGGGCTACGTCATGGGCGCACCCGTGACGCTGCCGCCACTGAACCTGACGCTTCTCGAGTTCGAAGCGCTGGAGCTCGGCATGGCCGTCGTCGCCGAGGCGGCCGACCCCGAACTGCAGAGCGCGGCGAAAAGCCTGTCTGCCAAGCTCGACGCCGTGCTGCCCGAGGACGGCGTCGCACGGGGACAAGGCCGGGGCTTCGCCGTCCATCCCTTTGCCGATGCCGCGCGCGGCTTCCGACACATGCCGGTCCTGCGGGCCGCGATCCGGGCGCGCCAGAAGCTCGACCTCACCTATCGCGGAGAAGAGGGCCACGAGACGTGCGAGGTGATCCGTCCGCTCGAGATGGAATACCGGGGCCGCGTCTGGACACTGACCGCCTGGTGCGAGGCGCACGGCGACTTCCGCATCATCCGGGTCGACCGGATCGTCGGCGTCGAGACCCGGCCCGAGTTGTTCGTCGACGAGCCGGGCAAGTCGCTCGCCGACTACCTGGATCGGATAACCGGAACGGGGAAGGCGCCCTGAGGTGCTATCCTGCTCCGGACACGTCCGCGCCCGAGAGCGGCGGGTGACACGCGCCCTCAGCGCCGCGGGCGCTCAATCCGGCGATCCGGGCTCCTTCGCGGGGAAGACGAAGCAGCGTTCGCGTCGGAACATGATCCAGAGCGCCGTGCCGGGCTTTGGCAGGAAGACGGAGGGCACCGTCGCCCTGACGATCGAGCCGTCGTGCTCGAGCCGAAGCTCGACGAGGCTCTCGTGGCCCATGAAACGCGCCCGGCCAACCACGGCGCGAGCGGGAAGGCCATCCTGCGGCGTCGGGTTCGGGCCGCGCCCGTTCCGGTCGAAGTCGATCCGAAGGTGCTGGGGACGGATGACGATCTCCACCTCCGTGCCGTCCGGCACGCCGGGAGCCAGGAACTGGCCGAAGGGCGTATCGGTCAGCGCCCCTTCAACCTTGCCCCGGATCACGTTGATGTCGCTGAAAAACGCCGCCGCACTCTTGTCCACGGGCGCATTGTAGACATTGTAGGGCGCGCCACGCTGGACGATGTGCCCGTCCCGCATCAGCGCGATCTCGTCGGCCATCCGCATGGCCTCCTCGGGTTCGTGCGTGACGAGCAGAACCGCCGCCCCCTCCTCCTTCAGGATTTCCAGCGTCTCGTCGCGCACCCCGTCGCGGAGCCGGTTGTCGAGGCCCGAGAACGGCTCGTCCATCAGCATGATCCGCGGACGCGGGGCGATCGCGCGGACCAGCGCGACGCGCTGCTGCTCGCCGCCCGAAAGCTCGTGCGGGAAGCTGTCGATGAGATGCGGCAGGCGGACCCGCTCGAGAAGCTCTTCGACCCGGGCGCGCTTTTCGGCCTTCGTCCCGGAAAGTCCGAAGGCCACGTTTCCGGCGACGGTGAGGTGCGGGAACAGCGCAAAATCCTGGAACATCAGCCCCACGCCCCGCGCTTCGGGCGGATCGTGGCGATGAGCCTCCGAGATCACCTCGCCGTCGATCAGCACCTCGCCCGCGTCCTGCCGCTCGACGCCCGCGATAATCCGGAGCGTCGTCGACTTGCCGCAGCCGGAGGGTCCGAGGAGGCACATCACCTGCCCCGCACTCACCGACAGGGAGACGTCGCGCACGACGTCCCGGCCGCCGAAGCGGCGCGTGACGTTGCGGATCTCAAGCCGTGGCGGAGCGGCGTTCACCTCAGGCCCTCGTAATCCCGATGAAAATTATCGGTCATGGGGCTATCAGCCGCCCGATGGCTCCGCAAGCGGGAACGCCGGGACCTCAGAGCGTCGAATTGACCCCGCCGCCGTCGAGAAGGATGTTCTGGCCGATGATAAAACCGGCATGGGCCGAGCAGAGGAACGCGCACATCGCGCCGAATTCCTCCGGGGTGCCGTAGCGGCGGGCGGGAATGGTCTTCTCGCGCTCTGCGCGGGCCTCGTCCACCGAGATGTTCTTCTGGCGCGCGACGTTGCCGTCGAGCGCGTCGGCCCGGTCCGTCGCGTGGATGCCCGGCAGCATGTTGTTCATCGTGACGCCGGAGTGCGCCACCTGCCGCGACGTGCCCGCGACATAGCCGGTAAGTCCCGCACGCGCGGAGTTGGACAGGCCCAGCGCCGGGATCGGCGCCTTCACCGACTGCGAGGTGATGTTGACGACCCGGCCCCAGCCGCGCTCCATCATGCCCGGCACGACCTCCTTGATGAGCGCGATGGGCGTCAGCATGTTCGCGTCGAGCGCCTTGATGAAATCCTCGCGCTCCCAGTCCGACCACAGGCCGGGCGGCGGGCCACCGGCGTTGTTGACGAGGATGTCGGGGTTCGGACAGGCGGCGAGCAGGTCGGCCCGGCCCGCGTCGGTGGTAACGTCCGCCGCGACCGTCTTCACTTCCACACCGTGGGCGGCGCGGATCGCCTCGGCCGTGGCCTCGAGCGCCTCGGCGCCCCGCGCGTTCAGGACGAGGTTCACCCCCGCCCCCGCCAGCGCCTCGGCGCAGCCGCGCCCCAAGCCCTTCGACGAGGCGCAGACGATCGCCCATTTCCCCTTGATGCCGAGATCCATGCCCGTCCCTCCTTCGGTCCTGTTCGGACTTGAGCTAGCATCCGGGGCGCGGAGAGGGAAGAGCGGCGCCCGTTACCGGATCTCGGCGGCGACGGCGACAGTCGCGCCGACGGTGGCGCCGTTGAGCGTCTCGGTCTCGCCCGGAGCCGAGGATGCGAGGAGCCCCCGGATCGGCGTGCCCTTTAGCTTGCCCGTCACGTCGCCGTCGAGCTCCACGAGGTTTCCCTGCCCGATGAGCGCGCCCGCGTATCCGAAGCGCACGTCGTTCGGCACCGTGGTCCCGCGTGGGGTGTCGAAGCCGATCTCGCCGTCCACGATCGCGACCCTGCCGGCGTAGTCGCCCAGCGCGCCGCCATCGTTGCCGACGAAGTCCGTCATCTCGCCGATCAGGGTCCGGGTGCCGAAATCCACCTCCATCGCACTGTCGCCGATCAGGGTAAGCGGCACGGGCCCGGTGTCGAGGACGAGGCCCGCAAATCCCCGGAACGCCGCCGAGCCGCTGTTCGGCACCTCTCCGGGCTGTCCGGTGTAGCCGGTGTTGAAGAGATCGCCGAGCCGGTCGGACATCGCCGCGAAATCCGCGACCCGATCCTGTTCGTGAGCGGCTGTCGAGCCGTCGCCACAGGCGGAGAGTGCCGAAAAGGCGATCAGCGTCGCGAGACCGGACGTCCTGGAGGCAAATATGGTATTTCGCACAGTCAAACCCCACCAGATAGGCGGGCACAGAATACCGGCACGTTCGAAAAAGGAAAGCGCCTTGCCCTTGCGGCATGGCGCGAGCCGCCGATGTCAGCGTTCGAGCCACAGCTCCCCGGTCAAGGTGCCCGTGCCCGATCCGCCCGAGGACAGCGTTGCGTCGACGACCCCCGCCGCGCTCCGCGCCGAGGCGCCGAGGAACGTGCCGGAGAACGCGCCGTCGATCGCGTGGCGTTCGCCGGCCGCGGCCAGGTGGCCTTCAACCGCTGCCGTGATCCCCGCAGGTCCGATGCGCCCGTCGACGATCACGGCCGAGCCCGGGATCTCCGCGCCGCCCGGTCCCAGGAACCGGTCGAGGCGGCCCGACACGGTGCGTGCCGCAAAACGGGCCGTCATCTCCGCATCGCCCGTGAAGAAGAGCGAGCCACCGGGCAGGTCTGCCGCTGCCCCGAGGTAGCCTACGTATGTGGCGGTTCCGGAGACCGGCAGCGTCGCGGTGATCTCGGCGTCCTCGAGCCGGCTCGTCAGGCTTTCGAAGGCGGCATCGCGCACCGCGTATTCCATCGGCCCCGGCGACGCCGCCCCGGCTTCGCCGCCGCCTCCTTCGCCACCGCCGCAAGCGCCAAGCATGCCGCAGGCGGAAAGGAACAGGCTGAACTGACGGATCGGCATGTGCGCCCCCGGCCGATATGGACCGGATGCCGTTCTGTGCCCTCAAGACTAAGATTCTCTTAAGGATCCTCGCAGCGCGATTGCGCCCATCCCCGCCCCGGCCTATATCCCGCGCCATGCTCGATCGTGCCCACAATGCCGCGGCGCTGCCGCCCGAGATCGCCCGCCGCCGGACGTTCGCGATCATTTCGCACCCCGACGCCGGCAAGACGACCCTGACCGAGAAGTTCCTTCTCTTCGGCGGCGCGATCCAGATGGCGGGACAGGTCCGCGCCAAGGGCGAGGCGCGGCGGACGCGGTCTGACTTCATGGCCATGGAGAAGGATCGCGGCATCTCGGTCTCGGCCTCGGCGATGTCCTTCGAGTACAAGACCTGGCGCTTCAATCTCGTCGACACGCCCGGCCACTCGGACTTTTCCGAGGACACCTACCGCACGCTCACCGCCGTCGACGCCGCGATCATGGTGATCGACGGGGCGAAGGGCGTGGAGAGCCAGACCCGCAAGCTGTTCGAGGTGTGCCGCCTGCGCGACCTGCCGATCCTGACCTTCTGCAACAAGATGGACCGCGAGAGCCGCGACACGTTCGAGATCGTCGATGAAATCCAGGAGAACCTGGCGATCGACGTCACCCCGGCCTCCTGGCCGATCGGGGTCGGCCGCGATTTCGTCGGCTGCTACGACCTCCTGAACGACCGGCTGGAGCTGATGGACCGGGCCGACCGGAACCGGGTGGCGGAGTCCATCAGGATCGAGGGGCTCGACGACCCGAAGCTGGCCGAGCACGTGCCAGCGCATCTTCTCGGGAAGCTGCGCGAAGACGTCGAGATGGCGCGCGAACTGCTGCCCGCCTTCGACCGGCAGGCCTTTCTCGACGGGACGATGACGCCGATCTGGTTCGGCTCGGCGATCAACTCGTTCGGGGTGAAGGAGCTGATGGACGGGATCGGGACCTACGGGCCCGAGCCGCAGCCGCAATCCGCCGAACCGCGCCAGATCGGGCCCGAGGAGACCAAGGTCGCGGGATTCGTCTTCAAGGTGCAGGCCAACATGGACCCCAAGCACCGCGACCGCGTGGCCTTCGTCCGCATGGCGTCCGGCCACTTCCATCGCGGCATGAAGCTTACCCACGTCCGCACGAAGAAACCGATGGCGATCTCGAACCCGGTGATGTTCCTCGCCTCCGACCGCGAGCTCGCCGAGGAGGCCTGGGCGGGCGACATCATCGGCATCCCGAACCACGGGCAATTGCGGATCGGCGACACGCTGACCGAGGGCGAGGCGATCCGGGTGAGCGGCATCCCATCCTTCGCGCCGGAGCTTCTTCAGAATGTGCGCGCCGGCGACCCGATGAAGGCCAAGCATCTCGACAAGGCCCTGATGCAGTTCGCCGAGGAGGGTGCCGCCAAGGTCTTCAAGCCGATGATCGGCGCGGGCTTCATCGTGGGGGTGGTGGGCGCGCTGCAGTTCGACGTGCTGTCGAGCCGGATCGAACTGGAATACGGCCTGCCCGTGCGCTTCGAGCCCTCGCAGTTCACCTCGGCGCGCTGGGTGACCGGCCCCAAGGACAAGGTCGAGGCCTTCGTGAACGTCAACAAGGGCCACATCGCCCGCGACCACGATGGCGATATCGTCTACCTGACGCGGCTCCAGTGGGACATCGACCGGATCGAACGCGACCACCCCGACCTCAGGCTGACGGCGACGAAGGAAATGATGGTCTGAGCGACCGCCGCGAAACGACAAAGGGCCTCCGCATAGGAGGCCCTCTCGTTCAGTCGGAAGTTCGATCCGGTGTAGTTGTCAGCCCTTGCGGCGGCGCAGCGCGGCGAGGCCACCCAGTCCGCCGAGAAGCAGCCAGCCAGCGGCCGGCAGCGGAACGACCGAGACATCGCTCGGAGGGGAAGGAAGTGAGTCCGGCTCGACTACTTCCTGACCTTGGGTGCTCGTGCTCGTCCAGTTCGTCATACTGCTGACGAGCTTATACAGTTTTCCAGCCGTCGAGGCCATCGTGTTCGGGTTCGGGGCCTCGGAAATCGAATGCCGTATGGTCAGCAGTTGCTCCGCCATCCGAAGATCGGATCTGAATTCGTTCGCAGGCACCGTTCCCGCCGTCGCCGACGACGCGAGCACGACCGAGACGGCGACGCTACCCGCCAGTCCGCGTATCGTCGATGTGGGATAAAACTTGCTTCCCATTCTACTCACCCCTTAATCCTATTGAGCCACTCACAACGTCGAGCAGCGTTCCATAAACACGTAGTTTCGACTCCCCACACTGTCAACCGGGTTACGACCCTTCTCGGCGGCCGATTGCTGCCGGCGCGGCAGTATTGCCTGAAATGATCCGCATGCGGCGCAGATCGGACGGTCCAAGCGGCGTGCCTGCGCAGAGCAAGGCTGACAGGATCGTGTCGAATCTGTGCAAGAACTCGTCTCCCTCGTCGAAGTGACGCGTGTTCTGGAAACGGTTGCGCCGTCCC
>Ga0102932_1000630_pt1 | contig 17701 bp, 17 predicted proteins | sample SalPonR1_C_D2_MG_FD_78212 | JGI IMG/M metagenome (GOLD analysis project Ga0102932, IMG submission 78212) | Salt pond soil microbial communities from South San Francisco under conditions of wetland restoration - Salt Pond MetaG R1_C_D2_MG | ecosystem: Environmental > Aquatic > Marine > Intertidal...
CTCAGCCGGTCATTATTGGCATCCTGTCCGTAACGGCCGGTATGAAGGGCCCTGAAAGCAATTGTAACCGGTCGGAAAAAGAAATACCGGCGGTAGTCGGCCAGTGTACTCACATAATTCAATGAACCGGTAGTTGGGGTTACCTCCAGCCGTAACCGCTGTCCATCCACCGGGCCGGTAAGAGCCGGCACGGAACTGTCCTGAACATAAGCCAGTGAAGTGTTATACAAATTCAGCGGAGAGGGGGTGTCAAAACCTGATGTCTCCCGTTCGAACGGGGTGCCGAACTGGTTAAAAAATGTGGTTACCAGTTCCACATCGTACCAAATGTGCGAAAAGCCCGCACTGGCTTCCAGGCGCTGGGTGGTAGACAGCGGGTAGATCGCCAAGGCTGAAATACGTTCGTAAAAAGTTCTTCGGTTTATTCGCTGCAGTGCAGGTGCAACCACCTGCTCGCCGTCAACGGTTGTTGTATCTTCGGTAAAAACGGCCCGGCTGGTACGAAACGGAATATGAGATACGGAACCTCCCCATATCAAACGATTGTCACGGTTCAGATAGACTGCCTGACCGCCGAGGTCTTTATACGTACCCTGGATGCGCAGGGAAGTAATCAGTTCGTGCTGATTCAGAAGATCACTGAATTGCAGGGTAATTCCTCCCGCAGCGCCGAGACCAAGCCGGTTGGATACTCCTATCCCCCCTCTTCCTCCAATATAGTTGAGGCTCAATTTAGGCTGATAATCACTTGTTGTGAATGAGGTGTCAGATGGGACATCTTGTCCTGTTTCCGATAACAGCCCCGGTATCAGGTTTTGCCCCCTTCGTCCGTCCTGCAGAAGTTGATCGGTGCCGGCTTGCGGGCGGTTAAGCTGAACCAACTCTCCCTCTGTCTGGTTCTCCTCCAGTGTTCTGAACAGATAGTTTGACTCTTTAAATGTCGTAAACATCATATCTCCGGAATTTCTGGCCACACTCATAGATGGAGAGTATTTGCTGATACCGCTTACCCCCGTGCTCACATCCGTCACTTGGTAGATATCATTGTTCCGCAAGTCATATCGATAAACATTATTCACTCCCCCAAAATCGGATAGAAAAAACAGAGAATGTCCATCAGTCCCGAATTGTGGATTAATGTGTTTAGCATCTTCAAAAGGTGGCAGGACAGTCAGTTCTCCTGTTTCCCTATCCATCAGAGTGAGTACCATTTCACCAAACACCAGGTTTTCCAGGTTTGTATCAGGTCCACGATCCGACACAAATGCCAGCGTCTGTCCATCGGGCGACCAGACAGGCTGCAGTTCGGAATGACGGTCGTCGGTGAGCTGCTCCAGTGAGTCTTCTTCCACATGATACAACCAGAGATTACTATACCCGTCTCCGGAGCCCGAGAACACGATTTTTTCACCATCTGGAGACCACGCCGGGTTCGTCATTGCATCCACTTCCTCGAATCCAATCTCCCGGGTGATTTCGCCTGAATGAGGATCGATGATAATGATTTGATTATCACCTTTCCTGAAAACCACTGCAGCAAATTGTTCTCCATCCGGCGACCAGCTCCCGGAAGATTCGATAAACCGTAGTGCATTTAAGTGGGGATCAGACACTGTATTTGTCAGGCTGCGAATAACCTCTCCGGTTTCCGCATCCGCAAGATACCATTCCAGGGAAAAGAGTTCTTCATTTGAGATATAAACGATATAATCCCCGTCCGGGCTTAATGCAGGAGAGCTTCTCAAGAAATCAGAATCATCATCAAAAACCGGTTCGCCGACTTCATCAGGAGGTGTGGCTCGCTCCACATCGTCCTGGTAAGCCGATTTTATTGCTGAATGCCACATACCGGAAAGTGAATCAGAGGAAACTTTTAACGTGTCCTGAAATGTATTTTCAAGACCCCTCTTCGCAACGGATACGTAGAGGGGCAGTATTATCTGATCTCCATACATCCCCGTCATAAAGCTCCAAAGTGAATGCCCGTAACGATACGGGAAATATTCCCGGCTGTTGGACAGCTGCTTTATGGTGGGCAGATTATCGTGCAACACAGCATCCCGCATCCACATGGCGGTCTGCGCATCGTCAGGTCCCAGTGAAAGGTACTCCGCCATTCCCTCAATGAACCACAATGGAATGCCGGCTGTTGCCCGCACGCCTCCAATGCTTCCCTGTTTTGCAATCCTATACTGAAATGCATGCACTAGTTCGTGCCCCAGCACGTGATCTGTACTCCTGTTTGTTTCGGCAAGAGGCATGATGACCCGGTTTCGCAGCCCCTCTGTAACGCCGCCGGTACCTACTCCAACATTGGGCACAATATTGTTTTGCTGGAAATCGGCATGATTGGCATATAGAATCAGAGGATTTTTATCGGAGAAAGTAAACCTGAAAACCTGTGAATGGCGATCATGCCATTGTTCTGAAAGAATTGCCAGCTGCCGGATTGCATCTCCCGCCTGAGGATAATGGTAAATATCAAAATTCGGTGAATGCAATACTTCAAAATCAAAGTCTTCGTACTGTACCTTGTTCCTGCCAAAATACTGGGCTTGCAAAACTTCAGGAAGAATCAGGGCTAAAAGACAGGCCCAAATCAGAAAATAATTTTTATCGAATGTGTCCATACTCAAATGATTGATTAAAAAAACCACTCAAATCCTCAACTAAATAATTCTGTCGCAAAGGATTATAATAACTAAATGGAAATTTTGGCCTGAATGTTCCGGGTGCACATTTCTATTTATCAAAACCGGAAGCACAGATTTAAACAGAATAAATCTCTATGTAGGATAACTGCCAACCTGTTTTCAATAAGAACTTGCCTTTACGACAAGCGCCGTCGGGAAAAAATTCAACCGGAACAAAACCGATAAAATATTGCTGTTACACAAATGGACTTACATTACTTTTTACATGAAACGTAGAATATTCAGGATGTGCTTGTTTCCATCATTGGCATTCCGCTGCCAAAAAAAATGATAACCGGACCTCAATTTTGAGGATGAATCAGAAATCAGTTTATTTATCTATCCTGTCGAATTAAGTGTACTTTATGCTTGCTTCACAGTTAACTAAAAAAATTAAAATCCAACCTTTGTTATGAATCAATTCAAAATTTTTTCATTACTCACGTTTCTTTTTTTAGCAATCTCCGCTTGCGGGGACGACACCAGCGTTGTAGAATCCGGAACCTATACAGGTACCATTCAAGAAGTGAATGCAGAGGAAACCGAAATCTACGTAAATCTTGATGACAGCGGCAAAGTAATTGAGCTTTACTTTACCGACGAAACTACCCTGACAAGTGATGGAGAAGATGTTCCATTTTCCACTATTCAGGTTGATGACCGCGTGGAAGTTACGGTTGAGAAAACCGGTCAGAGGCTCGATCCCGTAAGTGTTGTACTACTTAACTGATGAACGAACTTCCGGGTATTTGGCGAACTGAACTATGGCACCCAATGGTAGTGCATTTCCCAATTGTACTGCTGCTGGGTGCAGCGATTTTAAGAATTGTATCAAAATTTTTTGTTGATGAAAAAAGAGCCTTCCTCAAAAATGTAAGCCGACTGAGTTTACATCTTGGTGTCGTTACCGCATGGATTGCGATCTACACCGGTTCACTGGCAGATGCTATCGTGGTTCGGGAGCTTTGCGACCCAACCGTGCTGGAAGACCACGAAAATGCAGCATACACACTTGGAATTATATTCACGATCGCCGCACTTCTTGATTCTTTGAATTTCTTCTCTTGGGATAAACTATCATTTCTTAAAAAGCCAATTAATGAGTGGGCTATCATCAGCTTGCTGTTAGCAGGTAGTGTGTATCTTGGTTACACCGCACACCTCGGGGCCAGTCTAGTCTACCAACAAGGTGCAGCTGTATACCAGCCAACGGAAAGCTGCGTTGAATTCGAATAAGACAGTATGTTGGATTCTTATTTTAAGAGGATGCTTGATTAATTTTCTGGAGATAATTTCAGGTCAGGAATTGTACTGTATATTTAGAATTCGAACATTTAAAAATTTTCTCCAGACCTGACAGGTTCCAAAATCCTGTCAGGTCTTTATATTTATTTCATTGTATATTAAATAAGAGAGTTAACCTGATGTAAACCAACCTGCTATGGCTCCGGTTCATGTCATCAAATATTCCGGCGAAACCGAAGAGTATGATGAGTCCAAACTGAGGCGATCGCTCAAAAGCGCCGGAGCCGATTCAGTGCTGATCGATTATATCGCAGAGCAAGTTCAGGATATGCTCTATGACGGCATCTCCACTCAAAAAATTTACAAGGAAGCTTTTCGCCTGTTAAAATCAGGATCTCAGCGCACCGCCGGACGTTACAAACTTAAAGAGGCACTTTTTGAACTAGGTCCTTCAGGCTATCCGTTTGAAAGGTTTATCGCTGAACTTCTGAACCGACTGGGTTATCAAACTGAAGTAGGAGTTGTTGTTCAAGGTGACTGTGTATCGCATGAAATTGATGTCATTGCACAAAAAGACGATTCGTATCTGTTGGTGGAGTGTAAATTTCACAATCGTAATGAGAATCGATGCAATGTTAAAGTTCCGCTCTATATCCAATCACGCTTCCAGGACGTTAAACGTAACTGGAGCAGTATGCCGGGCCATAAAAACAAAATTCACAAAGGCTGGGTAGTAACCAACACTCGCTTTACATCGGATGCAGAAAAATACGGAACCTGCGTAGGGCTGGAGCTTCTGAGCTGGGATTTTCCCAGAAATAACGGGATCAAGGATTTGGTATCACGGCTGAATCTGCACCCTGTTACCTGCCTCTCTTCGCTTACCAAAGAGGAGAAAAGCCGGCTGCTAAAGCATAACATTATTTTTTGCAGACAATTATGTGAAGATAAAAACCGGATGAAATCAGCCGGCATCAATCCGCGGAACGTGAACAAGATTGCCAAAGAGGCTGAAGAAATTTGTAACCACGGGAGGTAAAGATGAATGAACATGTAAAAATACATTTTTTGGGTGCTGCCGGTACCGTTACCGGATCAAAATTCCTCCTCGAATTTCCGGACAAAAAAATTCTTATTGACTGCGGACTGTTTCAGGGCATTAAAAAACTGCGGGAAATCAACTGGCAACAGCTTCCCATCAATGCTGAAGAGATCGATCTGGTACTGCTCACTCACGGTCATCTGGATCACACCGGATTTCTGCCCCGGCTGGTCAATATGGGGTTCAAAGGCGAGATCTGGGGAACGGTGCCCACATTAGACATTGCCGAAATTATCCTGCGCGACAGTGCCAAAATACAGGAAGAGGATGCCGAGCGGGCCAACAAAGACGGATTCACCAAACACAAACCGGCCAAACCACTTTATAATCTTCTGGACGCTGAAAAAGCCATTCAAAAATTCAACGCTAATAAACCGGAAGAGTGGATTGAGATCACCGGCTCTATCCGTATTCGGTTCCGATATGCCGGCCACATTCTCGGAGCAACATTCATTGAGATCAATACAAAGGGCAAGCGATTTCTCTTCTCGGGCGACCTGGGGCGTAAAGGTGACCTGCTTCTCAGAGATCCGGAAAAACCTGACCGGGCAGACATTCTGTTTCTGGAAAGCACCTATGGAGATCGTCTCCATCCCAAAGAGAATATGATGAATAAACTGGAATCAGAGATTTACAAAACACTTGAGAAAAACGGGACCCTGATTATTCCAAGTTTTGCAGTGGAGCGCGCCCAGCTGTTGATGTACATGATCTGGCAATTAACACGTAAAAATAGAATTCCTTATTCTCTTCCAGTCATACTCGACAGCCCGATGGGAACCAACGCACTGGCCGTATTTCGCAAACATCATGATTGGCATAAACTCACTGACGATGAAACCATCCGAATGTCGGAAAGATTTCATGTAGTTCAGTCATATGCTGAAACGTGGGAGATTATCGACAATCCTGCTCCTAAAATCATTATTGCGGGCAGCGGGATGGTCACAGGCGGGCGGGTGCTTACCTACCTACAGAAGTATCTTGGAAGAGAGAGTACTACCGTCCTTCTTGCAGGTTTTCAGGCTGAGGGAACACGCGGACGGCAACTGCTGGATGGTGCCGACGAAATTAAATTCTATGGTAAATACGTCCCTGTGAAAGCTAACATTGATATCCTTGACGGCCTCTCGGCTCATGCTGACAAAAACGAGCTGATTGAGTGGTTGTCTGACATCAAAAAGATGCCGGAACAGATATTCCTGGTACACGGGGAACCTCAGGCGCTGGATACACTTCGGGTTAAATTGAAAGATTCCCTTGGCTGGCATGTAACCATTCCGGAGCTCTACCAGATTGAAGAAATTCCGCTGGACGGTTAACGTTTTCCAGAAAAAAAGTGTTGGTGAAATAAAGGACAACAGGCAATCTTAATCAAAACAACTTTTAGTCATGAGCTACTATATATCAACCAATTTTAAAGGCACATTTGATGAGGCCATTCAAAAAACTACCGAAGAGCTAAAGAAAGAGGGTTTTGGTGTACTGACCGAAATTGATGTCAAAGATACATTGAAAAAGAAACTCGACGTTGATTTTAAAAAGTATCGGATTTTAGGTGCATGCAATCCAAATATGGCCCATAAGGCTCTTACAACAGAAGATAAAATTGGCACGATGCTGCCCTGTAATGTAATTGTAGAAGAGCATGAAGACGGAACAGTTGAAATATCTGCAGTTGATCCGCTCGCATCCATGCAGGTTGTAGAAAATGACGATCTGAAGACCATTGCAAATCAGGTAAAAGAGATGCTCTCACGGGTCATTCAATCCGTTTAGGTTTTATTTTCTACCAAGGCAGGATGCACATGGAAACAAATCTTCCATTTCTTTAAAATTCCTGCCTGTCATTTAGATGTACTTTCTTTAGATCTAAATACGACTTTTACCGAAGGTGAAAGACAGTCAGTATCTAATTTCAAGATACATTGAGTGGGATGATTTAGTACACATTAAACAAGCAGTAAGCAAAAGATTAATATTCAAGAGCCAATGCTTTTTAAGGAACTCATCCAAGTCATCTTTCATTTTAATAATATGTACTTCTATACGTGAAACCGACATTAAATCTAAAATTGTGAAAAAACTCAAGAAAGAGAATCTCAGCCAAACCTGTGACAGCAATCAGTTTGATTTTGAAACAACAGAGGAAATTTCAGAGAAAACAACCATTATTGGTCAAGAGCGCCTTACTGCTTCTATGGAGTTGGGAATGGACATACCAAAAGATGGTTATAATATTTTTGCACTTGGGCCAAATGAAACCAACCGACTAAGTCACATCCAGCAGTTTCTGGAACAAAAAGCCTCCAATAAGTCCACTCCACAGGATGTTTGCTATACGAACAATTTTGACGATCGATATAAGCCCAAAGTTCTCAAGATGCCTACCGGAAGGGGAACCGACCTGAAAAAAATGATGGATCAGCTTATAGAAGATCTCACTCCAACTCTGAGATCATCTTTTGAAACCGAAGAGTATCAAAACAGAAAGCAGGCTCTGCAAAACAAGCTACAGGAAGATCAGGAGCAATCTTTTGAAGATCTTCAGAAAAAAGCCCAGGATAAAGGCCTCGCCCTGGTTCGCACTCCCGCCGGATTCTCTTTCACCCCGATGAAAGATGGTGATTTAATGGACGAAGAGGACATGAAGGAGCTTTCTGAAGAAGAAAAAGAACGATTAGAAGAGGAAACCAAAAAACTTCAGAATGAGTTGCAAAAGATCATTCAGAAGATGCCCTCCAATAAGCGAAAAATCCGCGATGAACAGAAGGAGCTGGATAAAGAGATAGCTACTTATGCAATCAAAGAACTGTTCAAAAAAATAAGGGACGAGTTTTCTGACTTGGACAACGTGCAAAAATTTCTGGATCACGTTGAAATGGACATTGTGGATAATGTACAGAAAATAATGAGTTCACAAGGACAGCCTGGACAGGGAAATCAGATGATGCAATTAGCCGGCGGTGGTCAGCAAATGCAGCAGCAGGCGGATTCCTCACAAAATCCAATTCTTGACAGGTATAGAGTAAATGTTCTTGTAGATCACAGTGAAACCGAGGGTGCACCGGTTATATATGAAGACAACCCAAGCTATAAAAATCTGGTAGGCCGGGTTGAATATAAATCTAAAATGGGTGCTCTAACCACCAACTTTAACCTGATCAAACCGGGTGCATTTCACAAGGCAAATGGCGGGTATTTGATACTCAATGCCCGAAATGTATTAATGGAACCGTTTGCCTGGGAAGGCCTGAAACGGGCGCTTAAATCAGGTGAATTAAAGATTGAATCTCTGGGTGAATCCTACAGCCTGATCAGTACCGTCTCTCTCGAGCCCGAACCTATTGACCTGGATGTGAAGGTTGTGCTCATCGGGCAGAGAATGCTCTACTACCTGTTGTGTGAATTGGAGCCTGAATTTAAATCGCTATTTAAGGTAGAAGCTGACTTTGAGGATGAAATTGACAGAGACGATAAAAGTCACAACCTCTATGCCCAGCTTCTTGCAGGATTGATTGAGAAGAATAACCTGTCGCATTTCGACAAAGATGCTGTTGGCAGGGTAATTGAAGAGAGCGCACGGATGGCAGGTGACAGTGAGAAGCTTTCCGCCAAAACTCAAGAAATTGTTGATCTGCTTATTGAATCGAATCACTGGGCAGAAAAAAGTGATCACAAGGTTGTACAGCTTCCAGATGTTGAAAAGGCGATTGAGCAGAAAATTTATCGCTCCGGACGACTCAAAGATAAAGTACAGGAGTCCATTAATCGCGATTATATTTTTATTGATACAGAAGGAGAGCAAACCGGGCAGGTAAATGGCCTCTCCATATCCATGATTGGCAATTTAATATTTGGCCGGCCAAATCGTATTACGGCCCGAGTTCAACTCGGCAAGGGTGAGATAGTGGATATTGAAAGAGAAGTGGACATGAGCGGTCCTATTCACTCAAAAGGAGTTTTAATACTGAAAGGCTTTCTGGGTGAACGCTTTGCAGAAAAACGTCCTCTTTCTTTGTCGGCAAGCATTGTATTTGAACAGTCCTATTCGAACATTGACGGCGACAGCGCCTCGTCAGCCGAACTGTATGCGTTGCTTTCTGCGATTGGAAAAATTCCAATCAAACAAAGTTTTAGCGTAACCGGGTCAGTCAATCAGCATGGAAAAGTGCAGCCGATTGGTGGCGTAAATGAAAAAATTGAGGGCTTCTTCGATATCTGTAAGGAGAGGGGACTCACCGGCGAGCAGGGTGTTCTGATTCCTCAGGCCAACGAAAAAAATCTGATGCTCCGGAAGGATGTAAGGGATGCGGTAGAAAACGACCGGTTCCATATCTATTCTGTTGAAACTGTAGATGAGGGAATGGAAATTCTCACCGGGCTCGAAATGGGAGAACCGGACGAAGACGGAGTCTATCCCGAGGGATCTGTCAACTACAAGGTGATGGATCAACTCAATCAGCTTGCAGATAAACGACGTGAATTTACAACACCCCAAAACGGAAGAGACTAGTTATGGATGATTCAGAAGAGACTTCCATTAAAATGACTGAAATTTTGGTGGCACTCGATCATTCACGCCATAGCCGTGCGGCACTTGAATCAGCCGCGTTTATCGCAAAGCTGATGGAGGCAAAAATTCACGGCCTCTTCGTTCACGATGACCAGTGGCTGCGAATTGGCAAGCTGCCATACCTTGCCGAAATTGACGAATTAACCGGAAAAATATCCCCCATTGGCAGAGACTCTATTGAAAAAAAAATTAGAGATGTTGAGATAGCCATTAAAGAGCACTTTGAACATATCTCAAACCAGTACCAACTACCCAACACCCTGAGTACTGAAAAAGGAGTTGTTACTAAGAAAGTACTTGAAGCTGCAAAAGATGTTGATTTAATTACTATTGGCAGCAGGGGCAGATCTTTTTCAAAATCCGGTAAACTAGGGAGCACAGCTTCATCTATTATCCGTACAGCCGATAAACCGGTACTCATTCTTCAAAACAGGCGCAAACCAAATAGGCCTACAATTGTAGTTTTTGACGGGTCTGAAAAAAGTGCCTTTGGAGTGAAGATGGCTTTAGCAATAGCCGGAAAAAACGACTCCCCCCTTATAGTTATTGACATGTCTGATGCATTCTCCACTAAAAAATCCCTTGACTCTATTACGGATCAAACTGAAACTGAGATTCAAGTTATAAAGATGGACCAACCCAATATGGGCAGATTCCTGTTCCTGTTAAACCGGCTCCGCGGCGGACTTTTAGTCGTCCCTAAAAACGATAGATTCACAAAAAAGTCAACTGTAGAGTATATACTTGAAGGCGCCAAATGCCCAATTCTGCTCGCCAGTTAAAATTCGAGCACATTTCCATTTTCACAAATAAAGAGATTTTCATTCAGCTTGTATCCCTCCTCTTGCGCAAGTTTGGCATGCTCCGCAAGTTTATGAATATCTCCATGGCCGGGAATCATAATTTCCGGCTTCAGTGTTTGGATTAAAAGCCTGAGGTCTTCGCGATGGCCATGACCCGATGCGTGAATATCCAGATGCAGGTTCACGTCTTTCTTTTTTAGATTTTTCTCTAACCGGTATCGATCGGCTTTATTTATCAACGTGGGAATGGTTGAGGATGAAAATATCACATGGTCTCCTTCCTGAAGCTGAAACGGGTATTGATCTTTCGACAATCGTTCAAGCACCGAATTCTCTTCGCCCTGATTTCCCGTGCATACGATGAGCCACTCTTCTCTGTTCTCCCCAATTTTTTCAAATAAATCATTCACTTCATCCCGATAACTGGCTATCTCAATATCTTTCAAATTCAAATATCCAAGATCTTCAGCGGGTTGTGTGTAATCTTTCAGAGATCTGCCAATAAATGCCACTTTTCGTCTTCCATTATTAACCTCCAGAATACTTTTCAACCGTTCAATATGAGAGGAAAATGTAGTAACGACTATGGCCGATCGATCATCATAAAGTTGATCAAACCTGAATTGGAGGTGTTCTTTCACCGAAGACTCGGTTGAACTGACTCCCCGGTCGGCAACGCGGGTAGAGTCACCAACTAAAATTTTCAACCCCTCACTACCAATTTTCTCGAGCCGGTCAAAATCTACTGTACCCCCTAAAACCGGGCTTCTGTCAATTCGGAAATCCAATCCATATGCCACCCGTCCCTCCGGAGTGTGAAGTACGGTTAGCATGGTGTCTGGAATAGAATGGGTAACTTTCACAAACTCAATTGCAAATTTGGATGTAAGATTGTGAATATTACCGGGCTCTAGAACAATTCTTTCGTTCTTAACCTCCTTGTTGTCCTGCTGGATCTGTTCTTCAACAATTTTCATGGTATAAGGTGATGCAAAAATCGGACAATTATATGAGCCTGCCATTTTTGCTACAGCACCTACGTGATCTAAATGCCCATGGCCGATCACAATCCCCTTTACCTTCTCTCTTTGCCGGTAAATTATTTTATCGTTGGGTATAACCCCGGAATGAATCAGGTTTTTTGTGGCTGTAGATTCCACCGGATTTTCCATGCCAATCAGTTCTTCTACATTATATCCCATATCAAGGATGATAATTTCGTCCCTGACCTCAATTGCAGTCATATTTTTCCCTACTTCGTTGTATCCGCCTAATGTGTATAGCTTCATTTTTAAATCACTTTTATTATAAAAAAGACCCGATGAATACTCAGTCATCGGGTCTGATGGTTAGCAATAAATTTTGATTTTATTTATTGATTGACTTTAAATGAGACTTTAGCGTTTACAGCATACGAAGCGATCTCACCATTTTCGACATTAGCATTCATCTCTTTTACATAGATTGATTGAATATTGTCAACCGATTTTGATGCCTCTTTCAATGCATTTTTCGTTGCATCATCAAAACTCTTCTCTGAACTTGCTATCACTTCTATTACTTTTACGATTGCCATCTTTTCTCCTTTCTTTGTTTAGCTTTCTGATTAAAAAAATCCTCTCTCTTCAATTCGATAAACTATTTCAGCTCATTGACCTACAATCAAATATATTTATCGAAATGGCTTCTTGATCCTACTCAGCCGGTTGATCAAAAATGGCTTGCCACTCACTCGGCAGTTTAACCATAAGCTCACTGATTTCACCCGGTGCATTTTGCGAAATAATGTTTGTCACTTTCCATATTGCTGTCAGTGCCTGTTCATCGTGCCAGCCAAACTGATCCTTCAAAATTTCAATACAGTCTTCAGGGGTATCTTCATTTTCATATTTCTGATTCCCCCTGAGCGTATCGTAATCCAATTCTTTAGGAAGGGCTGCAGTAAAATCCCGTGCCGTTTTTTCATCAACTGAACTAGCTATCACTCCGGCAACGGCCTTTACGGTTTCTTCCGCAGTTGTATCATCGTTAATGTAATCCAATGATTGAATGATTTCTTTGTAATACTCTTGTATTTGCATATCTGTAAAATCTCTCGTTCCTGTTCAGTTAGATAACATCTTTCAATTCATCAAAATTCGATACAATCCGAATACGAAATAAAACTTCATACCGTTTGATGAATGTATTTTTCTATATTTTGGTCTTCATGATTTGAGCGTAATTGAGTCCCTAAAGTTTATGTTTAACACTTAATTTCTCTCTATCTTTTGGCACTGAACGGACTACAACCTGATTGATTTTATGAGTAACAAAGCTTTTTATCCCCTGTTGATTCTTCTTTTAGCGGCTAGTGTAGGTTTTTGGATCTTCATGTTCCAGGGTACACAAGAAGAGGTGAATAATGAACCCGACTATTTCGACGGATCTTTTGAATTGACCATGTATCACTCCGAAGGTTGTGAATGCTGTGTAGAGTGGGCAAAATATCTCGAAAATAATGGAGTACAGGTAAAATCTGAACTGGTTGAAGATCTCCACGAAATGAAACGTGAGAAGGGAGTGCCCGGTCAACTAAGCTCATGCCACACGGCTGTAGCTGATGGATATATTATCGAAGGACATGTTCCGGTAGAGGATATTCGAAGGCTGCTGGCAGAACGTCCGGCCGTGATCGGTGTTTCTGTTCCCGGCATGCCACCCAATTCACCCGGTATGGATCAGCCAGTGGAAAACACCTATCAATCTGTGATTTTTGATGAGCAGAGCATGTACATCTATAATACTCATAATTGATGGCTCTATTTATTTTTGCAGGCCGTGGAAAGCTAATCTCTTTTTCTTCGGTCTATGCAGAATTAAAAAAAATTTACTCTTCGTTTCTGGCTCTGAAATAGAAAAAGCCCCCCGTTAGAAATACAAGTACTCCAATCCAAGGACCCCAGCTAACCGTTTGTGTAGCGTCTGCAACATCTGCAAATCCTGTATAGATTGTGAATATTATGCCCGAAAGCAAAAGTACGATTCCAAATACTTTCATATCATCTCCTAGTTTTTTTGATGTAAAGTTCAGCCCGCTTTCTTTCTATAAATCTACTACTTAAAGTTGAATTTTCTAATTCTATCCAATTTTGGCTAAAAAGGTAAAAAAATATTTTTTTACTGTAAGCGGTTTTCCAATCCGAAAACCCATAATCCGCTTTTAATCAATAAGTTAGGGTAAAATCTTAACTGTTTCTTCATCTAAATTCTGTATTTAATAGTATGCTTACATAACAGATAAACTAAAGCTGATTAGACATGAGTAAAAAAACATTCGACCTAAAAAAACACGAAATTGACGTTGATACTATCATCAGAAATCCTGCTCCCGGAAAATTTTATGAAGACGCAATCAAATACGATCCAGGGTCAGTAATTACCGACAATGGTGCTTTGGTTGTTCGTTCGGGTAAACGTACCGGCCGCAGTCCTGCCGACAAAAGAGTTGTAAAAACAAAAGGCATGAACGAAGATATCTGGTGGGGAGATATCAACATCCCATTGGATGAACACACCTACAAAATCAACCACCGAAGAGCGGTTGATTATTTGAATACCCGCAAACGTCTTTATGTAATTGATGGGTTTGCCGGCTGGGATCCAAAGTATCGCCTGAAAGTGAGAATTATCGCAGAACGGCCTTATCACGGACTGTTTATGCAAAATATGCTGATCCGTCCGACTCAAGAAGAACTCGCTGAATTTGGCGAACCGGATTTTGTGGTTTACAATGCCGGTAAATTCCCGGCCAATACCTTTACCGAAGGGATGACTTCTGATGCCAGTGTGGATGTAAACTTCGAGACAAACTCTATGGTAATTCTCGGTACCGAGTATGCCGGAGAGATGAAAAAAGGCATCTTTACCGTAATGCACTACCTGATGCCCAAAAAAGATGTTCTGTCTATGCACTGCTCCGCCAACGAAGGAGACGAAGAGGATGTAGCTCTTTTCTTTGGGCTTTCAGGAACCGGTAAAACCACTCTTTCTGCAGACCATCGACGAAAATTGATCGGGGATGATGAGCACTGCTGGAGTGACGATGGCGTGTTTAATATTGAAGGTGGTTGCTACGCGAAAACCATTAACCTGACTAAAGAGCAGGAGCCTGAAATTTTCGATGCCATCAAGTTCGGTACGGTTCTGGAAAATGTCGAGTATGACCCTCTGACCCGAAAAGTGGATTACACAGACACAAGCATAACACAAAATACTCGCGCAAGCTACCCGATTGAGTATATCTCAAATGCTAAAATTCCGTGCGAAGCAGGTCATCCGGAAAACATCATATTTCTGACATATGATGCCTTTGGCGTCTTGCCTCCGGTGAGTAAACTATCTCCTGAGCAAGCCATGTATCACTTTATCAGTGGATACACGGCAAAAGTAGCCGGTACCGAAGTGGGTGTAACAGAACCTGAAGCTACGTTTAGCGCATGCTTTGGAGCCGCATTTCTCGTCTGGCCACCGGCCCGATATGCTGAGATGCTCGCTGAGAAAATGAAAAAACACGGAGCAAAAGCTTGGCTGGTAAATACCGGGTTAACAGGTGGAGCCTATGGCACCGGTAAACGAATTAACCTGAAGAGCACGCGCGCTATCATTGATGCAATCCACTCCGGAAAACTGGACGGCGTTGAAACAGTGCAGGATGATGTGTTTGGGGTTCAAATTCCAAAAGAATGCCCAAATGTGCCCTCTGAGATTCTTATTCCCAAAAACACATGGAATGATCCGAGTGCTTATGATGCGCAAGCTAAAAAGCTTGGCTCTCTTTTCAATAAGAACTTTGAAAAGTATAAGGCAGACAGCAGCACGGCAATTATTAAAGCCGGCCCAAATGTTTAAGTCTTAAAGCGATTTACTTCGTTCAATCAGACCGGGCAGTGGATCTAGAGAGCACAGGCTAGATTCACTGTACCGGTTTTTTTATGAGAATGCTTACCTTACAGTTAGAACAGGCTTTTTATCCGATCGAATCATATGAAATCGTTTCACACACTGCTTGCTTTAATTTTGGTCATCTCCGTTGGCTGCAGTCCCTCCGAAAAAGAGCAGGCTCAACAGGAAGAACGCCGTCAGCAAATGCAGATGCAGTTTGTAGAATCAAATCAGGCGTTTGATGATCAGATAAGCATAGTTCTTGATCGCTACATGAATCTAAAAGATGCCCTGGTTGAATCTGATGCTGAGACTGCCAAAGTGCACGCAAACTCATTGAAGAGTGAAGCAGAAAGGGTTGATCCGGAAGGTTTAAAACAGGAGAGTCTTGCCCTTTGGATTTCATATAAAGAGATCATTACAAACGGTTCCGATGAACTTATACGGGAAGATGATGTGGACAACCAGCGATACCACTTTGAGTTTATTTCGGAAGCGATGATCGAAATGATAAAAACGTTTCGTCCGGTAAATTATACAATCTACCATCAAAGCTGCCCGATGGTACGTGGCGGCACGGCCGACTGGCTCAGCCGCGAGGAGCAGATTTCCAACCCTTATCATGGCGACCGTATGATGCGATGCGGTGAAATTATCGAAAGAATTTGATCCTACAATTTTCCGGAGCTCATAGCTTATTCCTGCATTTCTTTTCTGTGGTTTATTACGTTAATTGATGAAAAGACCTATCAATCATTTAAAAAGACAGATTTATGGAAAAGAAAATCCTCAGCTATGAAAATGAAGAGATCAATGTATCCTACGACGTGAAACGATGCATCCACGCCGCAGAGTGCGTGAAAGGATTGCCAAACGTATTTGACCCTGATAAAAAGCCGTGGATTAATCCTGATAACGCATCAGCCCAAGATATTGCCAAAACGATTGAGAAGTGTCCCACCGGAGCGCTTCACTATACGTTGAAAAAATCTGATCGCAGTGAAAAACCATCCTCAAAAAATCGTGTCAAACTCACTGCTAATGGACCGGTCTATTTTTTCGGAGATCTTGAAGTTCAGGATCACGAAGGAAATACCGTACTTAATGATACCCGGTTTGCCTTTTGCCGGTGTGGCTCATCAAGTAACAAACCCGCCTGCGATAACTCCCACAAAAAAATTGACTGGAAGGCAGATACAAACGCCAACAAAAAGAAAATGCCACCGCTTGAAAATGAAAATCAAGACAAACTGCTGATCAAACTCATGAAAAACGGACCGGCTATCCTGGAAGGAAATTATACCATGGAATCACAAGAATTGGGAGAACACACATCCGATAAAGGCGTTGCTCTTTGCCGTTGTGGCGGGTCATCCACCAAACCGTTTTGTGACGGCACCCATAAAGAGATTGGATTTGAGGGGTAAAAAATTCACCACGGAGACGCTAAGATAGCTATGGTTGTTAAACATATTGCGTACCTAACGGCACGCTTTTAATTTGGGATGTCCCCTGATTTCTACCCATATTTTGTCCCTAACGGGACAAGATTTAATCTGAATCTGAAATAGATTATCACAATTTTTATAAAACGTAAGAAAATCCCGTGCAGTCAGGTACGGAGCATGGGTAGAATGATGAGAGAAATTCGACCCAAAGTCCCGGAGGGACGACACAAAAGAGAATTTAAAATCAAGATAAAGGGGAGGATAAAATGGCCAACACCTATACACAAATCCACATCCACGCCATATTTTCCGTTCAAAACCGACAGAGCTTAATCAGTAGTGACTGGCGGGATGATCTTTATAAATACATCACGGGAATTGTGCAAAATCATAATCACAAAATGCTCCAAATTAACGGCATGCCCGACCATATTCACGTCCTGTTGGGATTTCGCCCAACTCAAAGCCTCTCCGAGTTGATGAAATATGTAAAACAAGATTCAACCAAATGGGTCAATCAGAACAAATTTGTCAATGGCCGATTTTCATGGCAGAAGGGATATGGAGCTATTTCTCATTCGCGATCTCAGGTTCCGCAAGTGATTAAATACATTCAAAAACAGAGAGAACATCACAAAAAGAAAAGCTTCCGGCAGGAGTATCTCGATTTTCTTGAGAAATTCGATGTCGATTACGATGAGCGATTCATTTTCAAGCCCATATCTTGATTGTGTAGCGTACCTAACGGCACGCTGATAATTGGAGGGGTATCCTGATTTCTACCCATATTCCGTACCTAACGGCACGGGAGGATTGATTAAAATTAAATATGTCTACCAATCCACTGTTTTAAAATCTTGTCCGATTAGGGACAAAATATGGGGAGAAATCAGTAGGCCCACACATAAATC
>Ga0102932_1000632_pt1 | contig 17684 bp, 12 predicted proteins | sample SalPonR1_C_D2_MG_FD_78212 | JGI IMG/M metagenome (GOLD analysis project Ga0102932, IMG submission 78212) | Salt pond soil microbial communities from South San Francisco under conditions of wetland restoration - Salt Pond MetaG R1_C_D2_MG | ecosystem: Environmental > Aquatic > Marine > Intertidal...
AATTTATAATCGTGACTGCCTTCTGTTGTGGTGGGTCCGGAAGCACCGGATGTTGTTAGCCTCAGCGAACTGTTGGTTCCGGGCTGATTCCATTCATTGTCTCCGCCAAAATTACCGGCTATAAATACTTCATGTACTTCAGGATCAAACTCAAACAGATCACCTTCAAAACCATCGGGAAGATCCTCCCCTTCGATCGTAGCGCCTTCCATGTCTACACTAAACGTGAATTCGCCACCGCTTTCAAGCGAAAATGTGATAGAATAGACACTTCCTGTTTCCTCGTCGTCACCTTCCTCATCAGGCTCTTCTTCTCCGTCACCAATGTCAATAACGTTAAAGCTATTGTCATCATCGCAAGAGGTAAGCGCCAAACCCAGGAAGAGCGAAAATAGTATCATTAAATACGTTCTCATTTTCCTACTCCTTCATTATAGATTTGTTAAGATATTGTTTTTAAATAACATTGAAATATCAATGTAAGCGCTTACTGTAAGCGCTTACAGTAAGATGGCGAAAAAACAGATATCAGTCAATATCAATTATCAATTTTTTTTGTCCTTCAGGCCATATATCAGGGATATCCCGATGTACAAAAGGGGAAATATCTATAACCACTAGGCTTTTCTATATCCTCCTAGCATTCAACTGCTGAACTGTAAAACAAACAGCTATCTTAACCTTATTCTACAATACAATTGGAATATATATATCATTACTAACTATTATTATTATTGACTATATAATCTGAGTATGCACTAATAAGACTATCAACACAGGCTCCTGTGTTGTTTAATCTAAACTTCGAATTTATATAAAAAGATAAAATATTCTGTTTTAATGTAAGCGTTTTCACAAAAAGCACACATTCGCACCATAATTTATGGATTAATCGACAGTACAATTTCTGGTTTACAGAAAAATATCATCTAGAACCAAAACAACACGGGTCACATATGTTTCCAACAGGCCCGATGTTATATAAAACATTAAAACAGGTAGAACTTATGAAAGTGAAAAGACTACTTGGTTTCGTTCTGTTTCTCTCTCTACTTATCATCAGCAATCCGTTGTATGCACAGAGTGAGATATCAGTAAGCGGAACCGTTATAGAAGCAGAAACAGAGTACCCTCTTCCCGGGGTAAATATTCTTGTAAAAGGTGAAACCACTCAGGGTACCGTAACGGACATTGATGGTAATTACACAATCACCGTACAGCCTGATGCTGTCCTGGTTTTCTCATATATTGGATTTACGAGACAGGAAATACCGGTTGACGGACGTGAAACGATTCATGTAGCCATGAGAGATGATGTAGCCGCTCTTGAAGAGCTGGTTGTCATCGGTTATGGCGTGCAGGAGCGCTCAGATAATACCGGGTCGGTAGACGTGGTGAGTTCCAGGGATTTTAACCAGGGTGCGATTACTTCGCCCGAGGAACTTTTCCAGGGACGCGCAGCCGGTGTAAATGTTACATCAAACAGCGGTGCTCCCGGTGCCGGTGCCACCATCCGTATACGGGGAGGCTCCTCCCTCTCTGCCAGTAACGCCCCCCTCTATGTGGTTGACGGTGTACCTCTGGATGACGGCGGCATTTCTGGAATGAGAAACCCGCTAAATACGATTAACCCTAACGATATTGAGTCCATCACGGTGCTCAAAGATGCTTCAGCAACCGCAATTTATGGCTCAAGAGCGTCTAATGGCGTTATTATTATTACGACCAAACGAGGTGAGCTTGGCCAGGAGATACAACTCAATTATACAGGCCGCTTTTCATATCAAACAAACAGTGACCGCATCGGTGTTCTAGACAGCGATGAGTTCAGAAATTTTGTTGAGCAGGGTGTTGAAAACGGCACAATCAGCCAGAATGCACTTAACAGCCTTGGAAATGCATCTACAAACTGGCAGGATGAAATATTTCGGAATGCATTTTCCCAGGAACATAACATAAGCGTACAGGGATCCTCTTACAGCGTCCCATACAGAGTATCAATTGGGTTTGCAGGCAATGATGGCGTTTTAAAAACATCCAGTAACGACCGTTTAAGCGGTACTATTGCCCTTACCCCTACACTGTTCGATGATCAACTTGATGTTGACCTGAATTTCCGTGGTGTACGGGTCGATAACCGTTTTGCCGATACGGGCGCAATCGGGTCTGCCATTATGTTTGACCCCACACAGCCCGTAATGGACAGCAATGCAGACCGTTTTGGTGGATACTTTACCTGGACAGATGCTGACGGACAGCCGATTACCATTGCCCCGGCAAACCCGCTGGCACTCATCGATCAGCGGAATGACGAGTCTACCGTCTATCGCTCCATTGGCAATATGAAGCTGGACTATACTCCAAACTTTTTTGATGAGATTACAGCCACACTGAATCTCGGATTAGATTATTCGGACGTGGGAGACGGGCTGGTTACCGTTAATGAAAACGCAGCCTGGGAGATTGGCGGAGCCGCGCCCGGTGTGCGAACAGATTACGATCAGCGGAAAGAGAATCAGCTGCTCGATTTTTACCTGAATTACGGCACAGATTTTGAAAACAGCCGCCTGAGAGTTACAACTGGGTATTCTTGGGAGCATCACTACAGCGAGGGATCTACATTTTCTACCAATTTTGATCGCGCGAATGAGGTAGTGGTGAATACTGACAACGAATATGCCACTGAGTACTACATTGTATCTTTCTTTGGACGTGCCAACTACTCGCTGATGGATCGCTATCTTTTTACCGCAACGCTGCGTCAGGATGGTACTTCACGTTTCTCAGAAGATAACCGATGGGGCCTCTTTCCCTCATTCGCCCTGGCCTGGAATATGGCTGAAGAGGATTTTATGAGTGATTTCGGAGCCCTCAGCGAGCTGAAACTGCGGCTGGGTTACGGAGTAACGGGACAGCAGAGAATTGGACAGGGAGATTATCCCTACCTGGCCAGGTACACATTCAGCCAAAATACGGCGAGATATCCGTTTGGAAACGAATTTATCACTACACTGCGTCCCGAAGGGTATAATGCCAATCTGAAATGGGAAGAGACAACCACCTACAACATAGGCCTGGACTATAGCTTTAGCGAAGAACGAATATTTGGCTCTGTTGAACTCTTCCAGCGGGAGACGGAAGACCTTCTGAATGTGATTCCGGTACCGGCAGGCTCCAACTTCACAAACAGAATTCTTTCAAACGTAGGGAACCTGGAGGTGCAAGGGGTTGAGTTTGATATTACCGGCAGAATTGTATCAACCGAAAAAAGCTTTCTGCAGGTTTCGATGAACGCCACATACACTACGGATGAAATTACCAAACTTACAACGGTTGATGACCCATCTTATATTGGTGTTGAAACCGGGGGAATTACAGGGGGTACAGGAAACTTTGTGCAGGTTCACAGCGTGGATCATCCCAGAAACTCCTTCTTTGTTTTTGAACAGGTATATGATGAAAACGGATTGCCGATTGAAGGTTTATATGTAGACCGGAACGGTGACGGCGAGATTACAGACGATGATAAATATCGTTATAAAAGCCCAAATTCCGACTGGACATTTGGATTGTCAACCAGATACGAATACGCCAACTGGGACGCCTCCTTTTCTGCCAGGGCAAGTCTGGGGAACTATGTGTACAACAATGTAGCATCTGATAATGCGATTATCAGCGGTACATTTAACAACACCGGCTACCTCACAAACCCCACCGAATTTGTATTCGATACCAATTTCGAAAATGCCCGCTACACATCCGATCACTATGTAGAAAACGCATCATTCCTGCGAATGGATAATATTACCGTTGGCTACACATTTGATCAGTTTATAGATGTGGTCTCGTCACTGAGAGTTTCTGCAACCGTCCAGAATGTGTTCACCATTACAGACTACAGCGGTCAGGACCCCGAAGTTTTTGGTGGAATTGACTATAACCTCTATCCTCGTCCGCGCACACTTATGCTGGGCCTGAACCTCAACTTCTAATTGAAACATTTTAATCACTACGATTATGTTTAATACAAAATTGAAATTTATTGCACTTATCATCATCGGTTTGATGATGATTTGGACGTCATCGTGCACAAACGATCTAACCACCACTCCCATTGACGACAACGTGGTTACATCGGCTGATGTTTACGACACGCCTGATGACTTTCGCCAGGTACTGGCAAAGCTCTACGCCGGTTACGCTGTTACCGGACAGGAAGGGCCTGCTGGCCAGGCAGATATTCAGGGAATAGACGAAGGTTTCTCCAGCTATATTCGACAGCTCTGGGTACACCAGGAACTGCCGACCGATGAAGCCGTTGTTGCCTGGAATGACCCTGGGTTGCCTGAGTATAATTTTCAGAACTGGGGTGCATCCAACGATTTCGTTATGGCAATGTACAGCCGCATTTTTTACCAGGTTGCACTCTCCAATGAATTTATTCGGGAAGCCAATAAAAGAGACGAAACCGTTATACATACCTATAAAGCAGAAGCCCGCTTTTTACGTGCACTGAGCTACTGGCACGCGCTGGATCTTTTTGGAGGAAATGTACCGTTCGTTACTGAAGAAGATCCCGTAGGTTCATTTATGCCTGAGGCAACAAACCCTCAGGATTTGTTTACCTATATCGAATCTGAACTTCTCGACATCCTGGACATGATGAGTGAACCCGGAGCTGTTGAGTACGGACGCGCAGACAGAGCCGCCGCCTGGACACTTCTGGCAAAACTCTATTTAAATGCTGAAGTATACATCGGGCAACCACGCTATGATGATGCCCTCGACTATGCCTCAAGGGTGATTGATCAGGGAGGGTTTAGCCTCGACGAAAATTACGAGTATCTCTTTTTGGCAGATAATGAGCAGTCGGATGAGATTATCTTCCCAATTCGTCAGGATGGTGAAAACCTTCGGACTTATGGCGGTACAACCTTTATTGTACACGCAGCCGTTGGCGGAAGCATGAGTGCCAGTTCATTCGGTATTGATGGTGGATGGGCCGGTCACCGAACCACTCCTGAATTTGTGGAGCTTTTTGATGCCGGAGATTATTTCTCAGGAGTTCAAACAGACAATCCTGCCGATAACGATGAAATTTATGTTGTTGGCGGTTTTCAGACTGCAGGTGGATATGGAGGAGACTGGACACCTGCAGATGCACCACCTCTTGTTTCCGAAAATAATGATGACGTCTACACCGGTGTCGTTTACTTTACCGGATCTGGATCTGAATTCAAATTTACCAGGGAACGAAATTGGGACAACGGAGACTGGGGTGCTGAAGAAGGCTCTCTTGTTGCGGGCGGACCAAACATGTCCACGCCTGGTTCAGGAGTTTACACAATTACGGTTAACCTGAACGAAATGACCTTTAATATAGAGGCTGGCGCTTCAGAAAACCGGGCCATGTTCCATACCGACGGGCAGTCCCTTGTTGTTGAGGATTACCGAGATTTTACCCAAGGCTATGCTGTTTCAAAATGGAAAAACGTGGATAGAGATGGGGTAGCACCGCCAAGAACCGACTTTGTGTACACAGACTTTCCCATGTTTCGCCTGGCGGATGTTTATTTGATTTACGCTGAAGCCACAGTGCGGGGTGCATCGGGCGGCGACATAAACAGAGCTGTCAGTCTGATTAACTCTCTAAGAGAAAGAGCATTTGGCGGACCAGAAGCCAATATTTCGACTAATGACCTGGACCTTGATTTTATTCTTGATGAGCGCGGAAGAGAGCTATACTGGGAAGGCCATCGCCGAACCGACTTGCGTCGCTTTGATAAGTTTACAGGCGGAGAATACATCTGGTCATGGAAAGGTGGTGAACAAAACGGTACAGCCACAAACGACATCTATGAAATATTTCCAATCCCGGCTTCAGATATCAACTCAAATCTGAACCTGACCCAGAACCCGGGATACTAAACGATTTTTAATTAAAAATTTTAGAATTATGAAAAGAATAACAGGATTAACAATTACACTCCTCGCAATGCTGTTTTTTACAGCATGCGAAGATTCTGTAGGCCCGGAGATAAATACTAACTCGGGCAGTCCGGTTCTCACGTCACCCAGCGGCGGAGAGAGCTATGTTTTAAATGAGGAAAATGCAGACCAGGAACTGCTGAATCTAAGCTGGGAAGCTCCAGACTTCGGATTCCAGGCAGCTGTAACCTACATCATTGAGATGGACCCGGAAGCCAGCGGATTTGAAGAACCAGCCACGTTTGTTGAAACGAATCAAACATCTCTGTCTATGACAGTACGGGAGGTGAACGAACGCCTTATTTCGGCAGGGGTTCCGTTTGCGGTTGAAACAAACGTAAACTTTAGAATTCGTGCTCAGGTAAACGATTCCGTTGAAGACAAATTATCTGAGGTGTTCACACTAACGTTTACGCCGTATGAGATCGTCATTGAATATCCCGAAATTTATCTGCCGGGAAGCTACCAATCTGCAAGTGGGTACATTAATGACTGGTCGCCGGCGGATGCCCCTCCGCTCTTTTCCACTTCAAGTGACAACAGATACGAAGGGTATGTGTACATTTCTTCGGACGGCCAGTTGTTTAAGTTTACTGATGACCGGAGCTGGGATGTAAACTGGGGTGATGACGGTGCAGACGGTACTCTTGAGCAAAATGGAGCAGATATTCCGATTAATACAGGTTATTACAAAATGAATGTAAACCTGAATAACATGACCTACACACTACTGAATACATCTTGGGCAGTGATCGGAGATGCAACCGGCAGCTGGGATACTGATACTGATCTTATATATGATGTTGATGATAAAGTGTGGAAAACAACCATGGAACTTAGCGGAGGCGAAATCAAATTCCGGGCTAACGACGCATGGGATTTAAACTTAGGATCAGCAAATGCAGACGGTACCCTGCAGGATGGTGCCGACAATATACCTGTAGGTGAAGCTGGCACCTACACTATTGAGCTCAACCTCAGCGGACCTGTTTACAGGTATAGTCTCGAACTCAATGAATAAATAAACTACGTAAGTACACTGTGCTTACTCCTTCGGCCCGCTCTGTTCATTCAGGGCGGGCTTTTTTTATTACAGTTAACGTGAGTACGCCATAAGAATTTGGGGAATGAGTCTCCTCTCCTTTGCAAGAGTGGACTTTTTACATTCAGTTTCAGGGTTTTTACCTCAAAATCTGAGTTCGATTGTTAAATTTTGAACGTACAAGTTCCCCTTAACAAAGGGGGATTTATGGGGATGTTTATCAAAACATAGGAAAAAACCGATGGATACCCCTCTTGCCGATGGCATCCCAATGGGGGAATCTCCCCTTATTAGGGGACACTTCTTATTTAGACAATAGAAAATGTTATTAATCGAACTGAGGTTCAAACTAATGTTACGGTTAATTAAAAAACGCAACCCGTCCTTACTTGTACTGTAGGCTGATGTACACTAAAAAGCTGAGGATGAACGGAGCATCAATTTGGGATGATACAGTTCACTACTCACTTTCAAATCCGGATTCTTCATCCTCGATATCAGTTTTTTTGTAGCTCTAAACCCCATATCATACATTGGCTGGGAAACTGAAGAGAGATCGATATAATGCGTTACGGAGAGGTTGTCGAAACCAATGATGGGTATCTCCTTATTTTTCTCCTTCATCGCCTTTAAAGCGCCAATTGCCTTGGTGTCGGAAGTACAAAAACAGGCATCAGGCAGTGGTTTAAGGTCCAATATTTTTAACATGGCCTGGTATCCGTTTCTTTCGTTAAACCCATCCCTGTCCATATCGTTGCCTGTTTGCACCAGTGAATCGTCAAATTGTATTCCATACTCACTGAGTGCCTGTTGATACCCAATCATTCTCTCTTTAATAGGATCAGCATCCGGATTTGCCAATAATAATGCAATCCGTTTACAGGAGTTTTCAAGAAAGAACTTCGTCGCAAGGTACGCTCCTTTTGTATTGTTAAAACAGACTGAATCGTGGAGCTCTGATGAATCGTCTACAAGGCAAAGAGGTACCTCAAAACGTTTTAATTTCAGGTATTCATCTTCATTTAAGTGCAGTGATATTAGAATGTAGCCTTCAGACCATCTTTTTTTGATGATGTTTTCAACTTGTGTATATGTATCAGCCTGATTATTTACATTTACAATATTGAGATCAAAATCTTCATCTTCCAGGCTATCCTGAACACCCCGAAGAATTTCAGTAATGAAGTAGTTCGACATAACCGGAATCAGCATCGAAATCCGGTTCTTCTTTTTACTTGCCAGCCCCTGTGCATAAACGTGAGGGTGATATCCCATAGCGTCTGCAATTCGCAATACTTTTTTAATAGTATCAGGATGTACTTTATCATTGCCGTTCAGTACCCTTGATACGGTTGCAGTACTAACGCCGGCAGCTTTTGCAATGTCAACAATTTTTACAGGCACAGGTTTCTCAATAAATTCGTTCTCGGTCTCTATACTGTCCAACAAACAGATAGTCTTTATGCCTCAGAGAAACCACCATAGTAAAAAACGGTTTTAACTTTGGCATATAAAGTCTGTTTTGATGCAGAAAATATTCGGTATTACTTTTTCAGGTTGTAACCCCTACTTCACCGTAATTTTTTTTGATATAATCGTCTAAGAGCTGTCGGAATTCAGCTCCAATATTGTCTCCCCGAAGCGTAGAGTGATGCTCACCATCAATATATACCGGAGCTTTTGGCTCTTCAAACGTACCAGGCAGTGATATACCAATATTTGCATGTCGAGATTCACCAGGTCCATTCACAATGCACCCCATAACCGCCACATCCATCTCCTCAACACCAGGGTACATATCTTTCCAGATGGGCATCATCTCAACTACATAGTTCTGTATTTCATCGGCGAGCTCCTGGAAGTAGGTGCTTTTCGTGCGCCCACACCCCGGACAGGCTGTAACCTGTGGGATAAAACTTCGAATTCCCATCGACTGCAGAATCTGCTGTGCAATACGAACTTCTTCGGCTCTGTCGGCCCCTGGCATAGGCGTTAGTGACACCCTAATCGTATCTCCAATACCCCTTTGCAGTAAAACGGCAAGCGCCACCGAGCTTGCTACCGTCCCTTTCATTCCCATTCCGGCTTCTGTAAGGCCAAGGTGTAAAGCATATGGAAGATCGTCTGCAATACGCTGGTAAACGTTAATTAAATCCTGGACACCGCTCATTTTACAGCTTACAATGATTTTATCTGATGCCATTCCAACATCTTCCGCGAGCTCAGTTGATCTTCTGGCACTTTCTACCATTGTATCGAGCATCACAGCTTTGGACGATTTGGGTTTCTCCCGTTTACTGTTTTCATCCATATATTGTGCAAGTAACTGCTGATCCAGCGATCCCCAGTTTACACCAATCCGAACAGATTTATCATACTTAATAGCTTGTTCAACAATGGTACAGAAGTTTTCATCACGGGTTTTTGTGCCCGTATTACCGGGATTGATCCTGAAATTTGACAACGCTTTTGCAGTCTCGGGGTACTTCGTAAGCAGGATATGCCCGTTATAGTGAAAGTCTCCGATAATGGGAACCGTTACACCTCGATTTAACAGCTTCTCTTTTATGTAGGGAACCGCCTTGGCTGCATCATGATTGTTCACCGTAATTCTCACCAGTTCTGAGCCGGCTTTATTAAGATGGTCGATCTGATCTACAGTTTCATCGATATCGGCAGTATCTGTATTTGTCATCGACTGAACCACAATCGGATGACCTCCGCCAACAATCACGTCATCAATTTGTACCGGTATAGATTTTCTGCGTTTAATAGGGGAACTGTCTTCCATTTTTTCTAAAACTATTACGATTAATACTGGTTTTGGATAATAATTCTCAGGCAACTTAGAAGCATCAAATTCCAAGCACCAAATCTCAAACTTGTACAATTATTTCATTCGCTATTATTAAGTATAGAGGAAAATATTCTTTTTAATTCGTCAGCTTCGTTTTTGAGTTTAATACGATCATCTTCAATATCTTTATTCATTGGTTAAAGTAATTTTAACCAATATTTAGACTCCTTTGATTCCTTTCTGCAAATTTTAATTCTATAGCGAAAATCTTTTTTGCTGAATGATTTGTTAGCTTCAATATAATTATCACCTACGGAGCCAGATGCTCTCACCAACTGTTTACAATCCTCGATGCTACATACATCCATCTAAATTTTTTTTACCAAAAATCTGCAATCTCTGGCAAAGAAAAAGGTTCTTTCTTCTAAGTCATATTTTTTCTGATCCATAAAATCTCAACTAATAACTATTTGAAATTTCGGATTTGAGATTTGGAATTTTTTAATCAATAATTAAATCAATTCTTCTTACTTAGGTCAAATAACTTTCTCTTCTCTTCTTTCGTCAAACCGTCGTATCCGCTTTTGGAAATTTTTTCGAGTATTTGATCCAGCTCATCCTGGTTCGTTTCCTCCACAATTTCGACATCGCTAACAGAATACATCTTTTTGTTTTTTGGTTTTTTGGGAGACTTCTTACTGGGGCTTTGCTGCCACAGCCGTTCAATAGGCCTCACAATTGCTGAAAGGTCTTTACCTTCGTAATGTGCTTTAATGAGAAGGTATCCAACACCCGCTCCTCCAAGATGTACAAGACGGGCAACATTATCACCCGAACCGATAAAGAGTACATCAAAAGCGATGAGTCCTGCGACGACAAAACGGGCTTCAATAGGTGGCAGAAACAAGAGCATTATGGGTGCTCTGGGATACAGGTATGCAAAAGCCACCATGACTCCAAAAACGGCTCCTGAAGCTCCAATCACCATACTTGTGCCATATAGTGAAGCAAAGGCAATATGAAAAAACGCTCCTCCTATTCCTGATCCAAAAAAGATAACCGCAAATGATCTGGGCCCGATAGACTCCTCAACAGACCTTCCCATCCACCAAAGCCAAAGCATATTAAAAAGCAGATGAAATCCGCCACCATGCAAAAACATATAGGTTACAAAACGCCAGGGCTGGGTAATAGCTGTGCCGATTGACGGATTAAAGCCCAGATACTCTACGATATAGCGGTTCAGAGACTGATCCCCCACACGGATGCCACCCACTACCGCCTGTAAAATAAATACGATAACGTTAATGGCAATAATCGTTCTGATTACCGGAGGGATTCGCTTGAACCCTCTCATAAATGCACTTCTAAATGATTCCTGCTGATACATAATCGCTTTTATTAATATCTGGAGCTCTCGCCTTTTAATCCCCAGTATTTGATCAAGATAAACCCAACCACCATGCCGCCAAGGTGGGCAAAATGAGCAATACCGCTATCGGGCCTCATCAGACCTGAAAGCAGTTCAATTCCTCCAAATATTGCAACAAAGTATTTCGCTTTGATCGGAATAGGTGGAATCAATAACATAATATAACGATCAGGAAACATCATCCCGAACGCCAATAAAATTCCGTAAACGGCACCAGACGCCCCAATTGTCGGGGCTCCGCCTCCTCCAATCCACATGTGAATAAGAGCTGCACCAATTCCTGTTAAGAAGTAATAAATGGCAAATCGCTTTGTTCCCCAGAAATTCTCAATTCCCTGTCCGAAAATCCAAAGGGCAAACAGGTTGAAAATTATGTGTCCAAATCCGCCATGTAAAAACATATACGTAATAAGCTGCCAGGGGGCAAACAGGCCCGATCCTACAGGCCAAAGTGCCCCAAACTCCATTAGGTATCGCTGCAGCATGGGATTCGTGAGCGCTACAAATACCAGCAGATTAACAATGATTAAGTGTTTTACTGCCGGTGGAAATATGGAAAACTGAGTATTTGGTGAATAATTTTCGCCTTGGTAATTCAATGATTTATCTAATTATTTAAAAATTTCTTAGCTCGCTCAGAGACATTAATTCCGCTTAGTGTAACTCCCGGTATTCCCTGCCCCGGATATACTGTATCGCCACAAAGAAACAATCCTTCAAACGGCGTTTTATTCGGGGTCCAGTCAAGCAATGAACGGGTCATGCTCTGTGGAATCCCACCAACCCGGCCTTTTTTTCTGAAAACCCACTTGCTCCAGCTAACCGGTGTAGAAGAAAATACCACTTTTATCTCTGCATCAGAAAAATAGGGCAACTTCTTTTTTAAAATTGATAAAATCTTTTCCTGAACACTCTCCTTTGTACTTTCATATGTACCGTTAAGCTCAAACCAGAATTCAGGTACTGCATGGGTTGATACGTTTAGTACCCGTTTTCCTTCCTCAGCGCGATCCTGATCATACTTTTGAGAGAATGATATGAAAACTGATCCCGACTCGAGGCCGGCCTGCTTCTCGCCTTCGTCTAGATGTACCTGATGATGAAGCGGCATGCCCTCAGGAAACACATCATCAGTAACAATGCCCATTGTAAATGCTCCCCAAGCCTCATCATATTGTTCAGACTCTTTCCTGAAATAGTCAGCCATATCTCCGGATGTTTTCTCTTCCATATTCCAGACGGGAAGGTTTGATATCAATACAGGTGCACTGTAAATCACTCCTTTGGATGAACGGACGTTGTATGTGTTTCCTTTTTTATCTATTGAAACCAGTCCTTCTTTTGTGTGGAGTTCTCCATTTTTTAGATGCAAATACTCCTCAAGTTTTTGAACTAGTTTCAAAAGGCCACCCGGAACATAATAGTTTGTGTAATTTGTGTAAGTAATAGCGGGAGCGCCAAAAAGAAACGGCGTTTCAGTTGATGTTGATTGAGCTGAAATCATCAGCTGTTCATCAATAAACTGAAAAAATTCGGGGTTGGTTATACCCATTTTGGTGGCAGTCTCTTTTACAGACTGTATAGCATACGGAAGTACCCAGACATCACTTACATCATTTTTCAGCAGTTTAAACCATTCCTTTGTATCAAGAGGTGGGAAATAGGGGTTTTTTCCTGATATTTTCCAAACAATGTCGGAAACTGAAAATGCCTTTTCCCAAAACTTTCTCTGCTCAGTCTCTTCACCGAACCACTTTATCGCTTCATTAATCCACGCTTCACGATCCTGCCAGCGTGTAATCATTTTGCCATTCAGATAGACATTCATTGAGGGAGCTATTGCTTCTCTTGGAAGAGTAATTTCGAGTTTCTCTTCAAGCCACTTTAGCGGTTGGTTTTCGTCAAATCCTGTAAGCGTTGTTGCACCGGATTCAAAAATGTAGCCTTTTCTAAAATAGGAGGAGCTGCATCCGCCGGGAACATGGGATTTCTCAAGTACCAACACCGAATATCCCGCTTCCGCCATCAAAACAGCAGCTGTCATGCCGCCCATTCCGGCACCGGCAACGATTACATCAAATTGTTTTCTTTTTTCCATACCGATTTCAACAAATTCAAAATCGGGTTGGTTCACGTTCAATCAGCAGAATCGAAATTTATTTACTGTTGAATTCTATTCAGAATTGACCTAATCAAACAGCAAGAGCAGGCTCAAAAGAAACCTCTTTGTTGGCAAGTCTTGGTTTCTCAACTTTTTGATCTACTTCGATTTTACCATCCCGAAGGCGAATAATTCGGCGCGCATGCTCTGCAATTTCATTTTCGTGTGTTACAAGTATAATGGTGTTTCCTGCGCGGTAGAGCTCTTCGAATAATACCATTATTTCCTCACCGGTTTTAGTATCAAGATTACCGGTAGGTTCATCGGCAAGGAGTATAGATGGATCATTAACAAGCGCTCTGGCAATTGCCACACGTTGGCGCTGTCCACCCGATAACTCATTCGGTTTATGATCTAACCTGTCGCCAAGGCCAACTTTTGTGAGTGTCTCAGTCGCTTTTTCTTTTCTTTTTGAGCTTTTTATTCCGCTATAAATCAGAGGGAGCTCAACATTACTCAGGCAATCAGTTCTTGGAAGCAAATTAAAGGTTTGAAATACAAATCCAATTTCACGGTTTCTCACTTGGGCCAATTCAGAGTCATCAAGCTCACTTACCTGATTGCCATTTAAAATGTATTCACCAGACGTTGGTGTGTCCAGGCATCCAATCATATTCATGAGGGTAGACTTCCCTGAGCCCGACGGCCCCATAATCGCTATATATTCATTTTCAGCCACATCAAAAGTAACGCCGTCGAGGGCTTTTACAAGCGTTTGGCCCATTTTGTAGTGTCTTGTTAAATCCTGTATTTCAATTACTTTTTTAGCCATAATATGATTGTGTCTGATCGTTAGTTGTTTTCTTCTGCTTCAATTTCATCACCATCTTCAAGCTCACGGGAAAGCACCCGATAGCTACCGGTAATAATCTCCTGGCCTGCTTCAAGGCCACTCATGATTTGTATATACGTGTTATTGCTAATCCCGGTTTCAACCTCTAATTGTCTTGCAACACCGTTATCATTCATGAATACAACCCGTCTGAAATCTTCAGTCTCGCTCACGTTTCTTACAGTGGGTTCTTCTGTGTCTACTGAATCTTGTTCTGCGAAATTCCGGACGGTAACCGCCTGAATCGGAACTGATACTACATCATAAACTGTATTGGTCTTAATGTCTACAGTGGCCGACATCCCGGGTTTAAAGGTAGGGCTGTCGTTGTTTGAGGGAGACTCCGGTGTGCTTTCTGACAGAAGAAGATCACTGGAGTATTCAAGGTTATGAGGCGTCGTAATCCGCACTTTAACTTTATAATTCGTTACCTGATCTGCGGAACCGGTTGCGGTTACATCAGCGGAGTTCGCGATTTCTGTGACTACTCCTTCAAATGACCGATTGGGATATGCATCCACTTCAATAATCGATGTATCTGCCAGGTTCACATTAACGATGTCGTTTTCGTTGACTTCCACCTCGACTTCCATCTGTTCCATATGCGCAATCCGCATCATTTCGGTACCGGCCGTTTGTGCTTGCCCCAGTACTCTCTCCCCCGATTCAACTGCAAGACGGCTGATCGTTCCGTTTTGAGGAGCACGAATTACGGTTTGTTGCAACTCCTCCTCGGCCCGTCTCAGCTGTGCTCTTGCACTTTCTATCTGGTACTCAGCTGCCTTAAAATTCGACTTTTGTGCTTCGTAAGTATTTTTTGTTTGAAGATATTCAAGTTCAGAAATAAGATTCCTGTCGTATAACTGTTGATTTTTCACAAATTCCGTCTCTGCCTGCAACATATTTGCGCGTGCCTGCTCCATTCGCGACTGCTGTGTAAGAAGTGCCGCATTCAGCTCATCAATTCTGGCTTCGTAGAGATCAGGTTTAATTCTTAAAAGCAGATCACCCTCCCGTACGAAATCTCCCTCCTTTACGTTTAATTCAATAATTTCACCGGATACATCGGGTCTGATTACAACTTCTATTTCTGGCTGCATTCTTCCGGAAGACGAGACCATTTGGGTAATGGTTCGTCGTTCAGTAATCTCCGTCTCGACCGATGTTGCTCCTGATCCACTATCAAGCCAGCCGGCCGTTTTTGCCACAACTCCGGTGATAGCCAGAACCACCACAAGTATACCCAGGATTTTTAAAAGCTTTGTGGTTGCAGATTTTTTCTTAGTCATTTCGATACTGATTAAAAGTTAAATTGAAGATTATTATCCAGGCGACCGATGTAGAAATCCAGAAGTTTTTCCTGGAATACAAAGTTATAAACAGCCTGAATACGATTACTTTGGGCCTGTACGAAGTTTGCATTTGCCAGGTTCAGTTCAATTAAAGTTGTAGCTCCAACTTCATATCGCTGCTGTTCAGTTTCAAGGGCTCGCTCGGCCGCTATCACTGCTCTTTCACTTGATTCAAGTTCCTTCACGAGTGACAAATAATCGCTGTAAGCCTGACGTACCTCTTCGCTAATTTGGAATCGAATGTTGTCTAACTGAAGCTGACTGTTTTTGAGTTGAATTTTGGCACTTTCAATATTTGTTTTGTTATTCCAACGATTAAACAGAGGAATTTGCAGCGATAAGCCGATGCTCCTGTTCACGTTTTGATCAAAAAACTGATCACCGAATGAACTGACTTCCCGTGTTACCGGGTCAATAAACTGATCACTATATCGCCCACTGATACCTGCACTGGCCGACAAACTTGGAAGAAGTGCAGAACGCGCAATTCTCTTGTTCATCTCATTATCAATAATTGTGTATTCCTGAGCTGCATAATCGCTTCTACTATTTAATGCTGCATCTATTAAACTTCTCAAATCCAATTGCTGCGGAACAAGCGATAATTCATCTACTGCCGGCATTACAATATCAATATCTTCAATTGCATCATCCTGCATAACCCGCATCAGCTGAGCTATACTCACTGAAAGAGCATTTTCACGTTGAATGAGGTTAAGCTCATCATTTGCTACTGTAGCCTCCTGATTATATAAGTCTACTGTTGGTCGGGATCCCACTTCTACCTGAGCTTCGATCTGTTCGAGCTGGCTTTGTGAAGCTTCCAATGTAGCTTTGGCAATCTTCAATAGTTCCTGATCCACAGCGACCTGGAGAAAGCGACTGGCAGTATCAAAAATGATGACCTCCCTAATTCTGTTAAGATTCTCTTCCTGAGAGAGTTTATTAGCCTGTGCGCCCCTTAGGTTCGATATATTTCTAAATCCATCGAATATGGTAAGATTTGCATTTAAGTTACCTGACATACCATATGTTGTACGATCATCAAACGATAAGTCTTCCTGAATAAACTGCCGACCCACGTTTCTTGAGCCGTTAAAGCTACTATTAACTGAGGGCAGATAATCGGCTTTTGCACTAAAAACCTGTGTTTCAGCAAGGCTTAGATTATTCGCAGCCTGCTTAAGCTGGTAATTATTCTCAAGTGCGATATTTACAGCATCTTCAATCGTAATTGATTGTGTCTGTGCAAAACCCATAAGAGGAATGGAAAGTAGGAAAAGGCTAAGTAATATTTTCTGCATCATCTGTTTAACTGATATTTAATTTTAATTAATACACGTAGAAGTGTAACCAGAGTTTCAGTTTTATTTCTCACTCTTGCGAAATAAAAATGAATTTTAACAATTCATTGGTACTCCTGATTTGTTTGACGAAAATAAGAGGAAAAAGTTGGGATTTTTTTATACAGAACTAAAATAAGAGTCTGTAACGTGTGAGGTAGGATAAAAAACATCTTCAAACTGATAATACAGACTACAACAAATGTTATTTATTCATTAGTTTTTTGTCCATCATTTCTGAAATGTAAGATGCTGCACGTTGAGCAGCGATCCGTTTAACCTCATCATAAAGAAGAGAGGTGAAACTGACAGATCTGGATGAAGAATGTTCTGAATTGTTTCCAGAACCTGACCGCTTTTTCGTTCTTTTCTTACTTGATAAACCCAGCACCACACCGGCAGCAACTGATAGAGCAACCGTTTGAAGCGGCCTTTTCTTTATCGTTTCAACAGGTTTAAATGAACCCAACAGACTTTTTCTGGCTTTTTTAAACCGATTTTCAAAACTACCCTCCAACAGTTCAAGGTCGTCCTGTAGTCTGATCTTCCGTTTTCTGAAATCGGCCATAGATAGTTTCTCTTTACTCATCTTCTGTCTGTTTGTCCTGAGCATTATCAGACCTTTTCTCAATAGATTTTAAAGCCCGATCTATCAAACCGGCCTGGATCTGTTCAGTCATTTTCTTCGATTTCTTATTCATAAATAAAATCGCAAGTAGAAAAAGTGGTAGTGACGA
>Ga0102932_1000637_pt1 | contig 17625 bp, 21 predicted proteins | sample SalPonR1_C_D2_MG_FD_78212 | JGI IMG/M metagenome (GOLD analysis project Ga0102932, IMG submission 78212) | Salt pond soil microbial communities from South San Francisco under conditions of wetland restoration - Salt Pond MetaG R1_C_D2_MG | ecosystem: Environmental > Aquatic > Marine > Intertidal...
AGGCCCGTCACTGGCGGCCCGTTGCGCCGCAGAGGGAATGAAAACCGCTATTATTGAAAGGCACTTGTTCGGCGGTACCTGTGTAAATACCGGCTGTACCCCGACCAAGGCACTGGTCGCCAGCGCCCGCGCGGCCTATATGGCCGGGCGGATGGACGATTATGGCATATCCATAGAGGGCAGCGTATCCGTAAATATGGAAAAAGTAAAAGCCCGCAAAGATGCTATTGTCAGGCAATCTTCGGAAGGAGTTGAGGAATGGCTCAAAAACACTGAGAATTTGACGGTGTTTGAAGATCACGCCCGATTCACGGGGCCCAAAACAATTTCTGCGGGAAGTGAGGAGCTGACTGCAGAGAAGATTTTTATAAACGTCGGGGGCAGGGCTTTCATACCTTCCGGCTTTGAGGAGGTTGATTATCTGACCAATTCAAGCATAATGGAAGTGGATTTTGTACCGGAGCACCTTATCGTTGTCGGTGGCGGCTATATCGGATTGGAATTCGGGCAAATGTACCGGAGGTTTGGCAGCGAGGTCACCATTATAGAGCGGGGCGAAAGGTTGCTGCCCAAAGAAGATGCAGACGTATCGGAAGAGATATCGGAGATACTGAAAAGTGAAGGAATCAATATTCGATTGAAAGCGGAATGCCTGGGAGCCAAAAACAAAGACGGAGGGGTGGAAGTAAATGTAGATTGCGAGGAAGGCCCGCCAAAACTAAATGGCACGCACCTGCTGCTGGCAACGGGCAGAAGGCCAAATACCGACGACCTGGGCCTTGAAAGTACAGATATTGAAATGGACGGGCGGGGCTATATTGAGGTAAATGACCAGCTGCAGACCGGTTCAGACGGTATCTGGGCACTGGGAGACTGTAACGGAAAAGGAGCTTTTACACATACCGCCTATAATGATTTTGAAATAGTTGCGGCAAATCTTTTCGATAATGATCCCAGAAGAGTTTCCGACCGAATCACCTGCTATGGCCTTTATATTGATCCTGCACTTGCACGTGTGGGAATGACTGAGGAGCAGGCCCGGAACAGCGACAGGAATGTCTTGATCGGCAAAAGGTCTATGCAACGAATCGCGAGGGCCCGGGAAAAAGGCGAAACCAAGGGATTTATGAAGATACTGGTTGATGCTGATACTGAAAAAATTCTGGGAGCTGCCATCCTGGGAGTTGAGGGCGATGAAATTATTCACTCTATTTTAGACATTATGTATGCCGATGCACCGTATACAACCATTAAACGAGCGGTCCATATTCACCCCACGGTTTCGGAACTGATCCCTACTATGCTGGGAAATCTTGAGCCCTTAGATTAACCCCGATCTACCGGTACATCCTTGCAGCAGGTTAGCGTTCTGCCCAATTCAGCCTGTGATGGTCGAACCCTTCAGCAAGGGAAGGTTTGACTATTTCAAAATAGGGTGACACATCAAAATCACGCGGGGCAAACAGGCTATGGTGACGGATGTGCAAGATCTCCTTGCGGTTTTTGCGTTCTGCTTCATTGCCAGGTTCGGCTTCATCAATAACAGGTAGAATGGGGTAGCTGACGGATTGAAAAGCCTGCGCAATAAGTGAAGAGCAGATGGCTTTAGTAGGATCTCCGCTGCCCAGGGCAAGCAGTTTCCTTCTATGCTTTTGGGGCACCGGCGGGGTTTGGATAAGATAGCGTGCCAGGTCAACGATATTTTTGAGGTCGTAGGTATAGCCGATTCTTTCCTTCATGAAATCGATTACCTGTTGTGTTTCATCCTCAGATAGGCCGACCGGCCGGCAAACCCGGGCATGTAGCTTGCAGTATTTTCCCAGCGGTACAGTTCGTATGCCCTCGGTTACATCGGCTTCAATGAGTAGCGGGTCGGAGTTTTGGTGGCCATCAGAACCGGACCGGCTTTTGCCTATAAACAAGGCTGCATGTGACCAGGTTGACTGGGTTATGTACTTGATGGCCATACTGATTCTGCTGGCACCCTCTACCAGTAATACATCACCGGGTTTCAGTGTAGCTTCCAGGGCATCGCGGGAACAGGTAGCTACCGATTCGTTTTCCTCATCGGCTTTGGTAAGGTAGCGCGCCAGGCGGTACCCCAGTTTATTCAGCAGTTTGTCCATGCCGCTTGTGCATTACTTTGCGTGAGTCATAAGCTTAAATATAGGTTTATTTTATGGAATATAATTCCGTTTCGGGCCAGAAAACCGTCCAGGCAAAGGCAAAATAGTCTCCTGACTTCAGTGGTTCGAGCTGTTGCCCTTTCATCGGGCCTTTCAGCGCCTTGCCGGTAACACTCCAGGAAGAGCCGGTTTGCCGGTCTACAATTGTGCCCGAATCCAGTTCAAAGGTGAGAACCTGTCCATCCACTTTACGCTTGAGAACACCCGTGGAACCGGCTTCTCTCGACTCGGAAATAGTACCGGCATCCATTGCAGATTTTGCACCGCTCACATGAAAAACAACCAGGGCAGTGCCGTTGACGGTGTCGTGAATAACGCCCTCCTTCTCGGATACAGAGTAGGGATAGCCTTTGGTTTTATCTCCAACCTTCACGCCGATTACTTTTTCCATAGGCGGCAGCCGGTCGTCTTCGTTTCCTGCACCGAAGTATGGAGTATTGTTGATGTCGTCATATCCGGTATAGGGATTTGCTCCATAATTTCGGTTGTAGCCGGTATTGCGCGATAATACCGTGCCATTGGAATAGCTTTCTCTGAATTGATTAAATGAGATAATCTGGCTGGGGATCTGTTCGAGTGTGGTGCCGACATAATCACCGACAATGGCCTTTCCGGTAAACTGCTGCCAAAGCGGTTCCGTTTTACGGTCGAACATGACCAGGTCGGAATGACGGAGAAAGCCGGATACACCAAATTCTAAGGTTTCTCCTTCCACGGTGCGATCGAATACCAGTGCGGAATAACACAGCGGGCAAAAGGTTACCAGCAAGGGGTCTCCGGCAATGCGGTCATTTACGATTTCATGCCAGATCAAAATTTGGAGCGGATAAGCCCTGGCTTCGCCTTTATATTCTACCGCAATAACGGGCTCCTGATTCGAGATCCATGACTCTGCCTCACTTGGAGATATAAATTCGGGCTCATCTATGGAAGGGATACCGTCTTTGGGAGGCCCGCCTCGTTTAAGCTCATCAAGCTCTATGAGCGCTTTATCGGTGTTTGTTTCCCATCCTTGTAAAGCCGGGGATTGTGCAAACCCGACGGAACTAATTCCAATGCAAAATATTATTATATAACTTAATCGTTGCAGGCTGAATGAAAACATAGCTGGTGATTTTACGAATTTGAAATAAGAGGCTGAAAAAGCATGTTCAACTGGTTCAAAAGACGTCGTAACGAAGATACATCTTACGAGACCAATGAAGATTGGGTAAAAGCCCTGTCTGCGCCTGTGGATGAAAAGGCTGTTGGATTACTGCGAAAAAAACTTATTAGGGGACTTAAACCGGCACTCTATAAGTATGTTGATAGAGAACTAGATCAGTTCGTAGAAGATGTTGCCCAAGACGCCCTTATAAAGATTCTGGATAATATTCACTCCTTCAGGGGTGAGAGTAAACTAACAACTTGGGCCATGAAGATAGCCGTTCGCGAGGGGCTGACAGAACTGCGCTTAAAAAAGTATGATGACATATCCATTGAGGACCTAAAACCGGATGACGACAGTCGAGAGGTATTTTCTTTGTCAGTTGCAAGTAGTGAGCCAAGCCCCGAACGTTCAGTACATGAATCCCAGCTTATGGAAAAGATGATGAAGATCATGAATGAAGAGCTTACTGAAAAACAAAAAAAAGCTATAGACGCACTGATGATCGAAGGACTGCCGATTTCAGTAGTTGCCAAACAAATGGATACCAATAGAAATGCGCTTTATAAACTGGTTCATGATGCGCGCCTTAAACTAAAAAACCGTTTTGAATTGGAAGGAATAAATCCTGAACACATGTTGAATGATTTGTAAGATTAACGAAAATCATCTCGTCCCTTTAGCAACAAGGAGTTATACTCATAGATTAACTCAATGGAACTGACCAAAAAAATTATCAGAAAGCTGCTGACGGCAGTAAAGACTACCAAGCCGGAAGAAATCGGTTGCGATGACTGTTTTGAGGAATTGCAAATATTCGTAGAGTTAGAGCTCTCGGGAAACTCAATGCAAGATGCAAAGCCACTGGTTCAAGACCACCTGGAACGCTGTAAAGATTGCAAAGAAGAATATCAGGTTTTACTGGCAGCACTCAACAGTTTATATAACTCACCTTAGTCGTAGCTTTTAAATCAACACTCGATACGTAAGTTTTGCGGATTGAATGCCATCTCTTTAAAGAAGATAAGCTGTTTTTTCATTAAACAAGGAGTACGTTTATATGCGTCGCTTTCTTGCTTACAAAGGTTCGCCCATTGATATAGACCGGTTATTATATGAACCTAAAAATTCACTGATCAAACAGAGTTATAAAGCCAAAGAGATGGAGGAGCCCGGTATGAATGCAGGAATGGCAAATGCCTGATGAATGAAGACTGTCTCGATGAAGATAAGGCAGTATTTGTCGTATCCGAGAAATTAAATGAAGATGAAAATGAGTGGTATAAGGTGCCCGAAAACCATTTGCTGGTTATAGACAGCAATCTGGAGACTGATTTTATAGCTATTTGAGAAGTTTTGTTTGAAGGGTTTTAGGTTGCAAAACTTATTTGAAAAAATGAAAAATTGGCCGAATAGATTTGTCTGGTAATAAATCAATCATTTACTTATTGATATATAATAAGGCAAATTGTTTATCTAGTTGGCTGCAATGAATAAAAAAAGAGTTAAGTCTTATCGGACTAATAAAGAATGGGTAAAAGCGCTGACAAATCCGGTGGATGAGCATGCTGTTCAGCGGCTAAGGGAAATGCTTGTTCAGGGCCTTAAACCGGCTCTTCACAAGTACGTTGATCGTGAACTGGAGCAGTTTGTCGAGGATGTGGCCCAGGATGCCCTGGTTAAAATTCTGGATAATATTCAAAGCTTCAGGGGTGAGAGTAAATTGATAACCTGGGCTATGAAAATTGCCGTGCGGGAGGGTTTGAATGAATTGCGTAGAAAGCGCTATAATGATATTTCAATTGAAGACCTGAAGCCTGAGCATAACGGAAGAGAAGTTTTTTCGTTGCTGTATTCAAGTAAGGAACTGGGCCCTGATCGGTCTTTGCATGAAGCGCAGCTTATGGAGGCTATGAATAAATATATCGAGGAAGATTTAAGTGCAAAGCAGAAAAAAGCATTGCAGGCGGTAGTAATAGAAGGCTTGCCTGCCTCAATAGTTGTTAAACAGATGAACACCAATAGAAATGCACTGTACAAGGTTATTCATGATGCACGTTTAAAATTGAAAAACCGTTTTGAACTTGAAGGCATAAATCCGGATGAGATGCTGCGGAAGATGTAGCCTGAAAGGAATCTTGTACTATTCCCCAGCAGATGATTAAAACTATTATTTTTATTACATGGAATTGACACCAAAAATATTGAAGAAAATGGTTATGATGGTCAAAATGACCAAGTCTGAAGAGATTGGCTGTGATGACTGTTTTGACGAAATGAATGAATTTGCAGAAATGGAACTTGCAGGAAAATCTCCTGAACGTGCCATGCCTCTTGTCGAAGAACACATTAACAGGTGCAGGGATTGCAAAGAAGAATATGAGGCTCTGGTCGAAGCGATGAAGAGCCTTAAAGACACTTCCTGAAATTTAAATGTAAGACATTCCACTGCTCGGTAGTCAGGTAACAAAGGTCAAAAAACTACCGAGCATGATAAAAAACACTTCTATAGCGACGCTTTTTCTGATAAGTATCCTGGTCTATCCGGCCGGACTTATCGCCCAGACCTGCGGCTGTGCAGGTGCTCCTTTGCTGAGCTCTCAAAGCATCAGTTCTGCCGCGCAGGGCAATTTGCTCCTGGGCATCACTTATGAGTATGATAATATTGACGATCTCTACCAGGGAACCAATGAACTGGATAACCGTTCGGTGCGTCGCAGCACCCAGTCGACATTGTTTGAGGTTCATTACGGAATCACTGACCGCCTCACCGCATCGGGTACCTTTACCTTTATTAACAAGCGGAGGGAAACCGGCTTGCAGACCCCCAGCTCTAATGTAGTGCGAACAGAGGGTTTCGGCGACGGTTTGGTAATGTTGAAGTATGTTTTGCATAAGAATACCATACGTTCTCAGTACCAGCTGGCGGTAGGCGGCGGCGCAAAAATACCTTTCGGATCTTTTGATCATACCAATAACGGGCTGCAGTTAAATGCCGATATGCAGCCCGGGACCGGCGCCTGGGACGGTGTGTTCTGGTCGTATTTATCAAAAACCTTTGCCCCGCATACCACGCTGAATCTGTTTTGGACCAACTCGTTTCGTTTAACCGGAGAGGCCGATCGCTTTAGCAATACCAACGACTCTTATCGATTTGGAAATGAAATAGTATCCACTCTTGGAGCCGGGAATAAACTGGTTGGCAATCTCTCTTATGTGTTTCAGGTGCAATACCGGCAAGTCGGTAAAAATGAACGAAACGGCAGTGAACTGCCGAATACCGGGGGGAAATGGATTGACCTGGTTCCGGCCCTCAGTTACCAGTTGACAGATAAAGTGTCAATGCGCGTTTCGGGCCAACTTCCGGTTTATAGAGATCTGGTTGGAACCCAATCTACTACCACTTACAGCTTGTCGGGTTCGATATTTTACAATTTTGACGGCAAAACAATTTTTTAAACAGGAAAATAGCCTCATGAAAATGAATAAAAAAATAACACAGTTCGGATTAATACTCTTGACAATGGGATTGGCATTAACTGCCTGTGATACTACCGGCAGCAGTTCTGATAACGGGGAGTGGTTGATTCCGGAATCAGAGATACGCGACGGTGGTCCGGGCAGGGATGGCATACCTTCTATTGACGACCCTCAATTTGCTCCCGTGGAGGAGATAGATTTTATCGTTGGCGACCGGCTGGTAGTCGGTGTTAAAAACGGGGATGATGTAAAAGCCTATCCGCATCAGATTCTTGACTGGCATGAGATAGTAAATGACGAGGTGGGAGGCACTCCTTTTGCGCTGACCTACTGTCCGCTGACCGGTACCGGAATCGGCTGGCATCGTGAAATTAATGGATCCGTCACAGAATTCGGCGTCTCCGGATTACTGTTCCGAAATAATTTGATTCCTTTTGATCGCAATACTGACAGCGAATGGTCACAGATGCAGCTGCGAGGCGTGAGCGGTGAACTTTCGGGTACAAATATCGAAAGAGTAGACGTAATAGAAACCAATTGGTCGACTTGGAAAGAAATGTATCCGGACTCTGAAGTATTGACTACAGAAACCGGTTTCAGCAGAAATTACCAGGGCTTTGCCTACGGCAGCTCGTACCTGAACAACAGTACGACCCTCTTTCCGGTTAATAACGAAGATGACCGGCTCCACGAAAAAGAGCGTGTGCATGGTATTATTGCAAATACACCTGCCAGTGAGGATTCGGATGTTAAAGTTTACGTGATAAGCCGGATGGACCAGGGTGTTGAGGTTATTGAAGATACGTTTCAAGGAATTGAGCATGTAGTGGTAGGCAGCTCATCACTAAACTTTGCGGCCTCCTTTGAACGAACAATCAACGGCACCCTTTTAAACTTCCAGCCGGTTGAGGATGCCTTGCCGGTTGTCATGGAGGACCAGGAAGGCAACCGTTGGGATATTTTCGGAAACGCCGTATCAGGTCCGCGGGAAGGCCAGCAGCTGACACCTACCCGTTCCTATACCGGCTACTGGTTCGCTTGGGCAGATTTCTTCCCGGACCTGGAAATCTACCAACAGCAAGACAGCTGAACCGCATAAAAAGCGTAATCGGTAATTATGAAATGTTATTTCGTGAAATAAGAGATCACTCTGGAGAAGTATCAAACTGCAAATTATAAATGGCAAACAAATTCAAAATCGCAAGATGTAATGACCTAAACAGATCAATGTGAATTGGTTGATATGTTCGGTCATTGGTACCTGCGATCTAACTAAATATTTGTTTGGCTTGAATAAGGTTAGAAGTAAGATACCTTGGGATGGTACATTCCATATATAGTAAGACATACACAATAAAAATTGAACAGGGTAATAAGCACTTAAACCGGAGGAAACTATGCCATTATCAGAGAAACAGGAAAAACTTTGCAGTGAAAGCAAGTGGGATTTTTCAAATCTAAAAGCGCTCTTTCTAAATTGCACCTTAAAGCCACATCCAAAAGAATCGCATACCGAGACCCTTATTGAGGTTTCTAAATCTATTTTGGAGAAAAATGAGGTATCAACGGAAGTTATCCGACCGGTAGATTATGATATTGCTCCCGGGGTATACCCCGACATGACCGAACACGGATTTCAAAAAGACGACTGGCCGGAAATTCAGCAAAAAGTGATGGATGCCAATATCCTAATCATAGGATCTCCGATCTGGCTGGGAGAAAAGTCATCGGTCTGTACAAAAGTTATTGAACGTTTGTATGGTTACTCCGGCAATCTGAATGATGCGGGCCAGTATGCCTATTACGGGCGCGCGGGCGGTTGTCTTATTACCGGCAATGAAGACGGCATCAAGCACTGTTCCATGAGCATACTGTACGGATTGCAGCACTTGGGCTATGTTATACCGCCGCAAGCTGATGCCGGGTGGATTGGAGAAGCAGGCCCCGGGCCCAGTTACGGTGATGATGTCGAAGGCGGACCCGCAGGTTTTGACAACGAGTTTACGCAGCGCAACACTACCTTTATGACCTGGAATCTCATGCATATGGCGCTGATGCTGGATAATGCCGGGGGCATACCTGCCCATGGCAACCAGCGTTCGGATTGGGAGGCCGGTTGCCGGTTCGACCATCCCAATCCGGAGCACAGGTAAAATAATCCTGGATACTGGTTTTCTCAGGCATTGCCACTAACAGGATAGAAACTTTGCACTTTTATAGCATGATGACATAATAAATAAGAGAATTACTTCTCAAACTATGTTACATACTTCCTTTATAGAGCTTGATAAAGAAGCTCTGAATAACAATATCCGGTTCATTAGGGAGCAGTTAGACTCTGATACCAGATACTCCATGGTGGTTAAGGCCAATGCCTATGGCCATGGGATAGAGCAATTGCTACCGGCAATTGAAGAGTGTGGCGTAACCCACTTTTCGGTATTCAGTGCTGCCGAAGCTATGCGTGTCCATGAGGCCAAGAAGGAAGACTGTGAGGTTATGATCATGGGTTGGGTAGATGACGATTATCTTGAGTGGGCCATTAACAAGGAAGTCTCCTTCTTTGTATTTACCCCGGAGCGTTTAAGCGCAACTTTAAAGCAGGCAAGAAAGATGGACAAACCGGCCCGTATCCACCTGGAACTTGAAACGGGCATGCATAGAACAGGATTTTGTGCCGATCAGCTGCCGGAAGTGTTTGAGATGTTAGCCAATAACAAAAAACACTTCCGGCTGGAAGGTCTCTGCACCCACTACGCCGGCGCGGAGGATTACATTAACTACGATCGCGTTGAGAAGCAGATCAAAACTTTTGACCGGCTCTGTACATTATTTGAAGAAAACCGGCTGTCTCCCATCTACAAGCACAGTGCCTGTTCTGCCGCCCTGTTTAACTTTCCGGAAACCACGCAAGATTTGGTACGAATTGGAATTTCAAGTTACGGTTACTGGCCCAGCAGCGGAACTAAAATGCGATATAAGATGAAGCATAAAATTGAAGGAGATCCATTAGATCGAATATTGACTTGGAAAAGCAAGATACAGAGTATCAACAACGTGGCTGAAAACGAATATGTAAGCTATGGCAAAAGTTATTTAACCAACCGGCCCAGTAAAATTGCTACAGTGCCTGTTGGATACGGATATGGATTCAGCCGGACCCTCAGTAACGACGGCCATGTATTGGTTGGTGGAAAACGAGCACCTGTGGTAGGATCCGTAAATATGAATATGATGGTACTGGATGTAACAGATGTAGGAAATGTTGCGGTAGGTGATGAAGTGGTTCTGGTAGGCGAGCAAAATGGCCGGGAAATCAGTATCGGCTCATTCAGTGATATGAATAATAGTATGAATTATGAACTGCTAACGCGCCTGCCACATCATATACCGCGTAGAGTTGTGTAAACAGGTATTATATCCGGCCAAGCCTGAACCCAGGTAACGCTGGTATCATAACTGATGAAAAGAAGGAACAAGGATATGCAAATTGACCCTAATAAAATATGCCCATTATGAAAAAACGATCCGCTCTTTTCGCCCTGACTTTTCTCATAATCTTTTCAGCTCAAACAATGGCCCAAGATGGCATGAGTATTCAGAAAAGCAATTACTCTGTTCAGGAGACTACCGACCGGCTGGAAAGAATACTTACTGAAAAGGGGCTTAAAATCTTTGAAAAAGTAAATCATCAAAACGGTGCAGCATCTGTCGGCATGGATCTATCGCCTTCTGTTGTTCTTATATTTGGGAACCCGAAACTTGGCACTCCACTGATGCAATGTGCCCCAACCGTTGCCATCGATTTACCCCAAAAAATGCTAATCTGGGAAAATGCCGAAGGAGAGGTACAAATTGGATACAATTCTGCCGACTATTTAAAAAGCCGCCACAATATTGAAGGGTGTACACAAGAGCTGCAAAAAATTAGCGGCGCCCTTCGTAACTTTGCCCAGTCAGCTGCAGGAAGCAATTAATATTTGATATCGGATCTGCACAAAACGTGAAACCCAATATGGTAAAACAATCCATTCAAAAATGTACCGGTTTGCTCTCTGATTTCCGCTGTGTCAATCACAGAGTTGCGCTGATTAGCGATCTGTTAGAAAAAAATGATCTGCGTAACTCTGCGGGCTTCTGCGAGAGAAACAATGGGGTTAGATTTAAATCATGTCAAAAAATCCATTTTTATCCTCTATATGTAACTGATTTTTCAATTTTATAAATATTATTGGACGATAAAGGTTTGATATTTTACTTCAGCTTAAAACCTGAGACGGTTCAGCTCCAGTCCTCTCTTTAAATCAATGCAGTATCCGGTAAAGCCTGTTTCTACATGCCCTTTGTATGCCTGGTGCATCGCTCCAAATAACAGCAAAAGCAAGGCAGTACTTTATTAAATAAGCCCATTTTTGAATCCGGAGATATTTCGTTGAGATACCGGGTTTGTATGAAATCTGAAATTTGAGTTCGCCTTTTAACATTTCGGAGTGGCCGGAAATTTATTTCAAAAAAACGTACAACCTCAGTAAGAATAAAAGTTTATCCATCGTCAAAACTATACAATGATGCTTTTATCTCGAAAAAGCACAACACCTGTATTCACTCTGAGTGAATATTCAAATCATTAAACAAAACATAGATACTATGAAAAAACTATTCTTACTGGTGGCTGGTTTCGCTATGCTGACCATTGCTGCTACAACTCCTAAAAATGCCACAGTTGCTACCTTTTCAGGTACCCTTGTGGATACGAAGTGCTATTCGATGATGCCGGATGCCAACAAAGGCAATGATCATATTGTCAAGAAAGATGGCAAAAAGATGGAAATGCCCGGCTGCGCAACGGCTTGTGCCAATATGGGAATTCCCGTCGCTCTGCTAGATAAAGAGGGAGAATCTCATGTACTGGCAGTACCTGCCAATCAGCTTGCGGAATACATGGCCCTGGAAGCTCGTGTTGAAGGCAAAAAAATGGCGGGCGTTTTGATTCCAGATAATATCAAAGTCAAAAAAGATGGCAAGTGGGAAAAGGTTACTATCGCCACCATGATGTAACATGTTCCCGATAATCTCGATGGGATGGCATTCTGTGTCATCCCATCATTCAATAAAACACATTTCCAAGCTATGAACAGTACCGACTTCATTCCATGCCCCGCAATTACAAAAAGTTTCATGTTTCTATTAACTGCTGTCTTGGTTATATCGTGTTCCGGTAAAACAGAAAAGGTAAATGAGAAAGCCGGCGGCGATAAACATGAGGAAGTCGTTGCTGCCTCGGATACCATGAATATTTCAGGCAGTTTAATTTGCGCCCATTGCTATGCATTAAATGACGAAAATACAGGCCATGACCATGAATTGCCGAAAAGTGGATTCAAAGAAGATTGTGCGGGTTTCTGCTCGCTGCAGGGCTATCCGATAGCCGTTCTGCTTGACGAGGAGTTCGCCGGGTCCAAAGTGTGGGTGATTCGAACTTCTGCTCAACTGTTTGCTGATTTTATGACAGAAACCGTGAAGATAAAAGGCACATTCGTTTCAAAAGGGGTTATTGAACCACTGAGTATTGATCTGAGAAGAGATGGTGAAAGTGAATATGAGTGGGTTACCATTATGTAGGTGCCTTCGCTATTCAATCTTTTCAACTTCGCTTATGAAAATTTTACTCCCGGTGGTTTTAATTTTAAACCTAATGGAATCTTTTGCTGCAATTCCGCTGATAAGCATTGAGTCTTTTAATGTAAAAGGCATGGTCATAGCATCCATAAAACCGGGGATATCACCATGTTTGATCACGATATTGCGATTCCCCGGAGGAATGGAAATAACCGTACCCCTGGCCAGGTAATTGGCTGTATCAACTGCCGATGAGTTGACAGTATCTTTTACAGCGGGCCTTTCATCAGAACTGCAGGCCGGAACTATAGTGACTACGAGTAAAAATAGAAGAAAAGTGGAAAGAGGTTTCATCATACATAAATATGTTTGTTTAAATCTCTGATGACGTTAACAATCAAGTTATTACCAAAAGCTTTATGAAAAAAATACTTGCATTTATTTTAGGAGTAGCGCTGCTGTATTCAGGATGTAATCGTACCAATCCCAAAGACAGGGATATTCAGAAAGAGGAGACTATTTTATCCGGTCAAACGGTTGCAAATCTCGGAGAGGCTCCGGACTTTCAAAAGAAATCGATTGATGGGCGTACGATAAGACTTTCAGATTATCAAGGACAGGTAGTAGTGCTGAATTTTTGGGCTACGTGGTGTGCTCCCTGTCGCAGGGAAATTCCAGCCTTAATGGAGTTACATGAAGAATACAAAGGAAGAATGACAATAATCGGGTTTGCGCTGGACGAAGAAGGAAATGAGGTTGTCAGGCCCTATGCAGAAGCGATGAATATCAATTATCCCGTTGTTTTAGATGACTATTCTTATGGTGATAAACTCGGGGGTATTTTTATGGTTCCAACCACCTTTATTATCGATCAAGCGGGCATAATAACCGCGCGCCGTATTGGTGAGATCTCCAAAGATGACATCGCTAATCGTATTGAAAGGCTTTTGACGAATTAAGTTGAAGAAAGGGGAAGGACTAAGTTCCCACTGTTTGGACGGCAGTTGCTCTTGCAGTATTTGGTAAGATGGTGTGCTGTTGCATCGTCTGAGAAGCACACACAAACAACGATCAATAAGTTTCAAGTTGGAGGTATTTATGTCTGCTTTTACAATCTTTTGTCTATGTCTGTTAGGCGCTTTGGCTTTAATAATGGGTTATTTTTATACTATCAGGGAGTTCAGGTATATGACGGCACACCCCGAAGAATTTTCCGATTTACATAAAAAGGAAGATATCAGAATTATTGAATAACTCTTTTGCCGGTAAGCCGGGTTCGCAATCAACGGAGAAGTGGTACTGTAGCTGATATGGCCGGGCAACGGCAGGCTTCCACAAAACTAAAAGTGTAAACTGATGCCGTTATGCGTAATGTTTTTTAGTAGCATCAATACCCGGAATTTCCAAACTTTTTCTAGCTCAAGTAATGTTATCTCACTTTATCAATAAAAGTACAGCAGCCTATCCACCGGACTTAAAATGGTTTTGAAGGCCCTCCATGCCCAAGCTATACAGTCCCTCCAGTGCTTGCTTCATTTCTTCTTCTTGTCCGTTTTCGGTACGAAACTCTGAAGACCACGTGAATTCTGAACGGTTGTTACCCAAGTCTTTAACCTGCATAGTACCAACATAGTTTTTTATAGGCATTTCCGATTCAACTATGGAGTAATTCAGAGTATGGTTTTCATGGTTTATACTTTGCAGTTTTTCCTTGACTTTACTCCCATCCTGCAGGGTCAGTGTTCTGATGGCACCGCTTTCTTTTCCGTCTGAGCTACAATCTGCTATTGCCTCGACAAAAGAATCTAACCGGCTGAAATCACCGGCCAGCTCCCAGACCTTTTCCGCATCAGCTTCAATAATTCCGTTAACTTTTACTTCTTGCATATCTGAACTTTTTCATTAGTATTGTGATGATATATGTCTCTGACGACCCGGGGTGATTAAATCTTTCCAAATAACCCTTGAATTTTTAGTTCTCTCATGATTTAGGTAAGATATTTACTTCATTAAGCTTCAATAAACCGGGGCAGAACGGAACGAATATTTAAAACAGTATAAGCAGGGTATAAGCGGTTTGAACATTTGTCAGCTATTCAAAGCTACCAGAAATATTTTTTTTGCATTTATTCTAGCCTTCGTTGCTTTTTGCCAGGTAGAAGCCCGGGATTTATATATTGCAAACGCTGACACTACCGGCAGTGAGAATACAAAACCTCACCCCAATACCGTAGCTTACAGTTCCGGTAAATCATTTTTTGGCCACGTTTTGGCTACACCTTCTTATTTGTTCCATTGGGCGACACGTCCACTAGGTTGGGGAATTAAGTTTTCGGAACAGAAACTTCCACAGCTTTTACAGGGAGAACGGGGCCCTTACGGGGTTTATCCCCTGTTTGAGCTTGGCGGTGATGCACTGGGGGCGTACGGGCTGCTGCTTTATCATAATAAACTGACGCGTTACAATCATAAAGCCCGGATAGAGGCCCTGTTCGGCTCGGAGAACTATAACGATTTTGACTTTGAATATACCATACCCAAAGCCGGCTCAGATCGTAGCAGGGTGGAACTGGATGCCTCTTATTCAAACGATCCTATAAAATCATTCTACGGGGATAATGACTCCCGGCTGTCGGCAGAGAACATTTATGCAACAGAGAATCTGGAGATTGATGCTGTCTACAGCATATTGCTTTCCGAGAAGATAGATCTAAGCCTGCTGACGGGCTACCAAAAGATGGATATCAAGGAGAGTGAATCCGACGATGCCGATGAGCTTCCTTCCATACCCGGTGAACGCAGGGGTACCTCTACACTCTATTCACTGGGCAGTTCGGTTCGTTTCGACTTTGCCGAGGGTACGCCCCGAATCTTCAGCGGTTCCAGGTACCTTGCCGCCCTTCAATGGTATCACTCGCTTACAGATGGAGAGTTTCATTACCTGCAGTACTCCTTTGAATGGCAGCAGTTTATACCACTGAAATTTTTGACCAACGAAAGAAGGTTCGCCTTCAAAGGAAGTCTGGAAAAAACAGCGCCCCTGGCAGGGAAAAGCATTCCTTTTTTTAAAAAACCGGGCCTGGGCAGTTCCTATGACCTGAGGGGTTTTCAGTCAGATCGTTTTCAGGACGACGGTTCGCTTCTTCTTACGCTTGAGTACCGTTACCCTTTATGGAACTTTGCCGATATCACCTTATTTGTAGATGAGGGACAGGTATTTAGCCGCTATTCCGATATAAGTATTCCCGACTTTCATACAAGCTATGGGTTTGGCTTTCACCTTATTTCGAGCAAAGGCTTTGCCTTTCGGTCAGAGTTTGCATTCAGCAAGGAATCGTCCCGTGTCATATTATCCATTAACCCCAATTTTTGAATCTGCCTGCAATTGATATCCGCAACAATCTATAAACACCGGCTATTTAAGACTATTTTGCCTTTCGCAATGGCGGCGCTGGCGCTGTTCTCCATATCCTGCAGCAGTACCAAACCCTATGCCCTTGGCCCGGTGAAAACCTTTGATCCGGACACTTCCCGAATTCCTCAGCCCGAAGAGAATGCGTCGTATCAATACTGGGACCGCATCGACAATACCGTTTTTCATCAGATAGAAAAGCCACTTGACCTGAATAAAACCTTTCGTTTTGCCGGCCGGTTGATAGGCGTCTCAGATGCAAAAGAGGCTGTGAATGTTAACCGTCTTGACGAGGTACCCGAATCGAGCTGGTATCAATACCGTCACTATCACGACACCATGAGTACGAATCAGTTGAAGCAGGGGCCTAATTCGGTTGAGCCGGATACGTCCGGAAACTGGACGATTTTTTCTGCCAAGCTTGAAGGGGCAAATCCCGGATTTTTCATTGAAGATGCAAAGGGGAACCGGTTTTTGATCAAGTTTGACGGGCCGGAATATCCTGAGTTAACAACTTCAGCCGAAGTCATAAGTACCAAGCTTTTTTACGCAGCAGGCTATAACGTGCCCGAAGCCACCATCGCCTATTTTGATCCCGAAAAGGTATCCATCGGGGAGGATGTTATGGTCATGGATAAGGGTGAAGAGCGTCCGATGAATATGAAAGACTATCGCAGCATTATAGAAGGCAAGACACGAAATGCTCAGGGAAAGATACGTGCGCTGGCCAGTAAATTTGTTGATGGTATTCCGGTAGGACAGTGGACTTTTGAGGGTACCCGCAGTGACGATCCCAATGACAAGGTTAAACACGAAGACCGCAGGGAAGTAAGGGGGATGCGCATCATCAGTTCATGGCTGAATGACACCGACCGGCGCGATGCAAATACCATGGCAGTATATACGGATGAAGGGTATATCAAGCATTATGTACAGGATTTTGGCAATACGCTGGGCGCCAACGGGGCCAGTATCCATGGACCCATTTACGGGCAGGCATACCTGATAGATCCCCGTTATATGGCACGCAACGCTATCACTTTGGGTACGTATATTAACTCTTGGGAAACCATTGATGCGCAAAACCATATCCCGCATCCATCGGTCGGTTATTTCAGGGCGGATGTATTTAAACCGGGGCAGTGGGTTTCGGCACACCCGTTGCCCGCTTATGAAAATATGACCCTGCGTGACGCTTTTTGGGGTGCCAAACTGGTGTCCGGTTTCAGTAATGAAGAAATCAGGGCTATTGTTGAAACAGGCAAATTAAGTAATGAGAGTGCCGAGGAATACCTGGTGGATGTTCTGGTAAAGCGCAGAGATAAATTAGCGCGTTACTGGTTTTCTCGCATCAATCCCATAGATAAATTCAGTGCCCGGGATTACAGAGACCGGCTTGAGCTCACGTTCGCCGATTTGGGTCTCCAAAACGAAGTCTTTACAAAAGAGGAAACGATTTATAAATATACCATATTTGAGGTGTCCGGCGGCAGGGAAATTAAGACGGATACCTCTTCAGAACCTCGGTTATCTATACGTCGAAATCACCTGCCGGAAAGCGAAGCAGATGGAAAGCCGATTGTATTGGAATATGAAATAAGCACCAAACACAAAAATGACGATGTCACAGAAAAACCCACTAAGGTGTATATTGCTCTTGAGTCGGCCGGCCCACGGGTAGTGGGAATTCAGCGAGACTAACCCGAATTGCTATTATGGGAAAGATTGGAATCATAGAAAATATCCGCAAAAATTTCTTTGACATAAAGAAAAGGGAGTGG
>Ga0102932_1000640_pt1 | contig 17583 bp, 17 predicted proteins | sample SalPonR1_C_D2_MG_FD_78212 | JGI IMG/M metagenome (GOLD analysis project Ga0102932, IMG submission 78212) | Salt pond soil microbial communities from South San Francisco under conditions of wetland restoration - Salt Pond MetaG R1_C_D2_MG | ecosystem: Environmental > Aquatic > Marine > Intertidal...
ATCCAGTTTAACACGAATGTCGAGTTCATTCAGCTCGGCAAGAATGGAATTGGCGTATTCGGTTACAATCTCTTTCTGTTTTTCATCACGCCAGATTGGAACAATAACAACCTGGACCGGAGCTAGTTTTGGAGGCAGTACGAGTCCGTTATCGTCACTGTGCGTCATAATAAGGCCGCCAATCAGCCGGGTGGAAACGCCCCAGCTCGTGGCCCATACATGTTTGTGCTCACCATCACTGTCCTGAAATCTTACATCGAAGGCTTTGGCAAAATTCTGACCGAGAAAATGGCTTGTACCTGCCTGCAAGGCTTTCCCGTCTTGCATAAGAGCTTCAATACAATAGGTATCAACAGCGCCGGCAAATCGTTCTGATTCCGTTTTCACACCGGTTATCACCGGCATAGCCATATACTCTTCGGCAAATGTCCGATAGACCTCAAGCATCTGTTTGGTCTCGGCAACAGCTTCCTTTTCTGTTGCATGAGCCGTATGGCCTTCCTGCCACAGAAATTCCATGGTTCTCAGAAAAAGGCGGGTACGCATTTCCCAGCGGACCACATTTGCCCATTGGTTGATCAGGATTGGCAGGTCCCTGTAGGATTGAATCCAGTCACGATAGGAATCCCAGATAATAGTTTCAGAGGTGGGGCGCACAATCAGTTCTTCTTCCAGTTTTGAATCGGGATCAACTTCCACTCCGCCATCAGCGCTTTTCAGGCGACTGTGTGTAATAACCGCACACTCCTTGGCAAATCCTTCCACGTGCTGTGCCTCTTTTGAGAGAAATGATTTTGGAATAAAAAGCGGGAAATAGGCATTTTCGTGGCCGGTATCTTTAAACATCCCGTCCAGTGCCTGCTTCATGTTTTCCCAAAGTGCGTAGCCATTCGGACGAATAACCATGCATCCGCGAACAGGCGAATGGTCAGCAAGTTTTGCTTCTTTAATGACATCAAGGTACCACTGTGAATAATCGTCTTTTTGTTTCGTTATTTTCTTTGCCATTAAGCTGTTGTTACGTATGTATATGTTGAAATTTCAGATGGTTATTAAAATAGCCCCGTTCGTGATGAAGATAAAGAATGATTTTGAAAGAAAATATGAAAGAGTACTTCAACCTTGTTGAAAAAAGTCTTATTTTAAAAATCTGTTTTGAAACAGATATGTAACAGTTCCCGGTTAGGTTTTTAAAGGAATTTTGATTTACTGTAAAATTCTTTGATTGATTCAGACTAAATGAATTAAAGGTTATAAAAAACGTAAGGCGTGGTAGCTTCCCGAAAGCGTTCGGGAGTAAGAGCGTCGGATTCATATCCGCCGGCTGGCGGACGAGGATTCGAGTCCTTACTTAAATTATGTATGATATTTGATTTACTGTAAAATTCTTTGATTGATTCAGACTAAATGGATTAAAGGTTATAAAAAACGTAAGGCGTGGTAGCTCAGCTGGTAAGAGCGTCGGATTCATAACCCGGAGGCCGAGGGTTCGAGTCCCTCCCACGCTACAATACAATCTTGAGATACTTGACTTAAGAACTGCAGAAATGTCTATTCATATTCTTACAATGATTAAGACTGTCGACTAACAATGAGTTCAAAAAATGTATGCAGCATTTTACTTTATAGAGAATGTAAACTTTTGCCTTTTTTCTCCATCCTCTGCAAATCCAGCCTCTTTAGACACACCCCATAGCATAACTGTACTTTTTAAACCGGGCCTGAGAAATGAGTTCCCGCTGCTTTCGAGTGCCGTAGACGGAGTTTGAATTAACTGACCGGTAAATTTAAACCTGAGATTGGCTTTTTTTCAGATCAAAAGGTACATTCATGTGTAAACAGGGACGCAGTAAATCCGGCATCTCCATTTTTTAAAATATCAACGACAAGAATTCAACATTAAATACACTTCGACATGTTAAAATATTTGTTAATACTACTGACTTTTTTTGCTATGGCTTGCAGCAACGGAAAAGAAGCACAAGAAATTGAAAACAGCAATAGTGCATACAACCTCGAAACTGTAACAAATACGGTTGATGTTCCCTGGGGTATGGATTGGCTGCCTGACGGAAGCATGCTGGTAACTCAGAGGAGCGGTAACTTATATCTGTTCAGCGACGGAAGTGAAGAGGGGCAGATTATCGAAGGAGTTCCTGATGTATTTGCTCGAAGCCAGGGCGGCCTTCTGGATGTTGTTGTTCATCCACAATATGAAGAGAACGGGTGGATTTATATCACATATTCGAGTACCGAAGGTGGTGGTGGCGCCAATACAGCCCTGATGCGGGCCAGGCTGAATGATGACCGCAACGGCCTCACCGATCATGAAGTTCTTTACAAAGCTGAACCGAATACCAATCGGGGGCACCACTTTGGAAGCCGGATTGTTTTCGATAACGAAGGCTATGTCTATTTTGCGATTGGTGATCGTGGCAACCGGGATGTGAATCCACAGGATATTACCCGTGATGCCGGCAAGATTTACCGGCTTCATGACGACGGACGAATTCCTGAAGATAACCCGTTTGTTGGAGAAGAGGGCCTGGATGCAGTATTTGCTTATGGAGTGCGAAATCCGCAGGGAATGGACCTGCACCCTGAAACCGGGGAGCTTTGGGAGCACGAGCATGGCCCGCAGGGCGGTGATGAAGTTAACATCATACGGTCCGGGAATAACTACGGATGGCCTGTAATCAGTTACGGAATCAATTACGATGGCACCGAGTTTGCTGAAGATACAGCCAGGGCAGGAATGGAGCAGCCGGAATGGTACTGGGACCCGTCCATCGCCCCGTCGGGCATGACTTTTGTTACCAGCGAACGATACCCTGAGTGGCAGGGTGATATTCTGGTCGGGTCATTGAGATTCGGGTATGTTGTACGGGCCGATATTGAAAACAATACCGTAGCGGGAGATGAAATTCTTTTTGAGGATATCGGTCGGGTGCGGGATATCAGGCAGGGTCCGGACGGATACATTTATGTGGCTACGGAAACGGATAATGGTATTGTGAGAATTTTACCCAAGAGTGAGTAGCGGGATATCCATCATTTTAAAATAACTATAGATTGAAAACGCCCATTCACACACCTCTATCTTACACTTCGCAAGAAACTTGAACCGCTGGACTGATTGGTGATCTTTTTTGGATGGCCATGAACCATGATGCGGGATGAACCGGATGACCTGGATTTGAGCCTTTCGGAGGCATAAATTTCGGCTTTGGATGAACCGCTTGTCCGGATAGCAACTGTTTCGGCGATTAACCCGGAGGCATCGATTCGTGAACTTCCGGACATCCGCACCTGAAGATCATCAGCGTATCCGTCCGCTTCGATCGTGGTGCTGCCACTTCCCCTGATGGTGAACGAACTGCGGTCTATATTTTTTATATTAATCCGGTTCGACCCGGATACCCGAATATAATCCAGCGAAGTGGAGGGGACTTCAATTTCAACCCGCTGTGTAGGGCTAAGGGATGCATTGGATGCTGTAGTTATGACAAGAGTACCATTTTCGACATAGGAGGAAGTATGTTCCAGGATGTTGGAATCACCGGTTATGCGAATGGGTCCGTTTCGGTCTCCATACACAATCGTGCTGCGTGCACCGGTAACCCTGAGTTCCGTGAAATCGCCAACCTCTCTTGTTTGGCTGATAATATCGCCGTTGCCTTTAATCGATTTTTGGGATACAGGTCCAAAGCTGACGCATCCCGCTAATGCAAATAAAGAAATTGAGAACCCTAAAATAACCCGGTACATATGAGCAGTGATTTGTTTATATAGTTGCTAGTCAGTTACGAAAAGGTTTCATAATTGTTTCATTTTGTTTTTACTGATTGTGGAACAGAAATTTTCACTGATTTTTTGCAGCGTATCAAATCAGACAAACTCATCCATACCTGATTTCCATCCGGACCAAAGTTTTATAACGGATATGATCAAAAGAAAAGCAAGTGGGATCGTCCAGTTTGCAACCAGGTCATGAAAAGCACCGAAAAGAGCGGGACCTGCAGCAGCCAGTGAGTAACCGACAGATTGAGACATTCCGGAAAGTTCGTTTACGGTTTCGGTATCCCTTGCCCGAAGACTAATAAAAAGAAGCCCCATTCCGAAACTGCTTCCCACACTAAAGCCAAGCACAGATACAATTAACAGAATCAGAAGCGAATCTGATATAGTGACAAGCAACAGGATAATAGCTGCAAATTCAAGAATGATGATGATGGAAACCGGCAATCTCTGGCGTTTTCGGCCTGAAGCCCAATAAGGCATGACAAACGTGCCAATTGCTCCGGTTGCCTGCAGAACCGAAAGAAACCATCCGGCGTGAACCGGGCTGACTCCGCGATCAATCAGGATATCCGGCAGCCAGGTGATCAGAATGTAAAATGTGAGAGATTGCAATCCCATAAACAGGGCGACATTCCATGCCAATTTAGACAAGCCCAGGTGCCTGAGTGAACTGCGCAGGCTTTTTTGGGTGACAACTTTCCTGTTATTTTTTAATTGTGGCAGCCAAATCAGAAGGGCAATAAATGAGATGAGTGACCAGGAGCCAAGCGACCAGCGCCATCCAAAATTTAGCCCTTCAGAAAGCGGCACACTGACTCCGGATGCGATTGCAGCTCCGGTGCCAAGAAGGGCAGAGTAGATCCCGGTCATTATTCCGATTTTATCGGGAAACCGTTTTTTAACAATTCCCGGAAGAAGCACATTTCCGAGGGCGATCCCGATTCCAAGTATAACCGTTCCGGCATAGAGTGCCGAGTGAACAGGTATCACACGTAACAGGATACCGGAAGTTAGCAGGAAAAGGGCAAGGGCCATGGTTCCCTCTGTTCCGTATCGACGTGTAAAAACAGGAGTGAGAACCGAAAATATACCAAACGATAAAACCGGCAAACTAATCAACAAACCTAAAAGCGTGTTGGAAAGACCTGTGTCAGCCCTGATTTCAGGTATCAGGGGGCCAACTCCGGCAATGGACGGTCTTAAATTGATTGCAATAAAAACGATTGCAATAAAGAGAATAATTTTTCGGTTTTGCTCAGGCGACATCAATCTCAGTTTAATGAGAGAAAAGGTAAATAATTCTGCAACAAATTAAGGGCGTGAATCTCTTGTGATATTGAAAAGGTTACAGGAAATGCTGTTTAGACTGGCATCAGTGGCTATAAATTTTCAGCTATAAAAAAAAATTAGCAGTTGTCCAGTCAAAGACAACTGCTAAATATCATCTACAGACGGCTATTACCCCATTTGCACTTAAAACATAAATTTATAACAGATTGTCTGCAATAGAAGGAAGTACGTAATTTGTCTACGTAAAAATACTTAAATACTGTTTATTTAATTTCTCCTTTCTCCAGGGCATACCGGACGAGACCTGCTGTATTCTTGATATTCAGCTTCTGCATCAGATTAGAACGGTGGGTTTCAACTGTGCGCGGGCTGATAAATAAAATTTTGGCAATTTCTGAACTGGTATAACCATCTACTATCAGGCGTAAAATTTCACGTTCTCTTTTTGTAATAATCTGTGCCGGTTTTTGATCATCTTTTTTCTGGGTAATGTCAGTGTACCTTTTGGTTATCATTTTAGATACTGATGTACTAAAGGCCTGTTCACCCCTGGCTACACTCTTAACAGCTTTTTTTAGTTCATTGCCGTTTGTGCTTTTTACTATATAACCTGTAACACCTGCCTTCAATGCCTGGTTTAGATGCAGAAAATCGGTGGAATTAGTTAAAACAAGCACACGCGGATTTTTACGGAATTTTCTGAAATTATCCATCAGCTCATGTATATTCAGGTCTGAAATATTCGATGAGATTATGCAGACATGAGGCTCATGAACAGAAAATAATTTACACGCATTTTTTCCGTTACCGGCAATACCAATAATCTCAAAATTATTTTCCTCTTCAAGAATCGCTTTAAGCCCATATTTTGCTATATCGGTACCGTCTGCGATTAAAATCCGTATCTTGCCCATAACGTTTTAATTTATAATGAGGACAGCTAATATAATAGATTATTTCCAAATGTGAACATTTCCATAAAAATCTGTTAAAATTGAAGTACATTTTAATCTGGATTAAAAAAATGAGTCTTTAAACAGTTTTAAATTTCAGAAAGTTAACAGGAGATAACCTGTAAATGCCTTTACCGACCATAGAAATGTACGAATCCAGTTGGAGCTGACCAGTCTGTCAACATCTTTTTTATCATAGCCGCTTCTTAACCTGTTATGAACCGGTACCTGGATCAAAAATGTACTCAGCCAGATTAAAATCACAAGCGTCAGAGAAGAGATGGTTAAGATTTTTGGGAGATTCTCAATAAAAGGCAGAATCACAGCTGTGGAAAGTTCAATAAGCATTGCAGGAACGACAATAAATGAGATATGAACAGAGTGATGTTTGTGAAATTCTTCAAATCCTTTTTTATTCATAAAGTGAAAGGAGGGATAGTGGACCAACTGAACTATCCAGATCACACCGGCAAGAAACAGCGAGGCAAACGTATTGATAATTATAATAACAGTCGAAATTTCCATAAATATCTTCTAAGCGAATGGTTCTGATATTCTTTATTTTCAGCGCTTCGAAACATAATTCTAATTTTTTGTAAAATCTATAATTTATGAGCTGGTTACGTACGCATAATTGCGGTGAACTTACAATTGATAACAAAGGTGAAGCAGTTACTCTGAATGGCTGGGTTTCAACCAGGCGCGATTTGGGAGGACTGATATTCATTGATCTGCGGGATCGCTACGGAATCACTCAAATTGTTTTTGGTGAAAAGGATAAAGATCTGCATGAAGTTGCTGAACAGCTGCGATCGGAATATGTTATTGGAATCAGGGGAGAGGTTCTGAAGAGAAGTGATGAAACGATAAATCCGGAGATGTCCACTGGCGAAGTTGAGATCAAAGTTTCGGAGATCCGTATTTATTCAAAGGCTGAAACTCCGCCTTTTGAGATTAAAGATGATATTGCGACAAATGAAGAGATGAGACTGCGTTACAGATATCTGGATTTACGCCGTAAAAAAATGCAGAAAAATTTGCTCCTCAGATCGAAAGTTTGCCAGACAGTGCGGAATTTTTATAGTGAGAAAGATTTTGCTGAAGTTGAAACCCCTGTACTTATGCGCTCAACTCCCGAGGGCGCCAGGGATTATCTTGTCCCCAGCAGGGTGAACCCGGGTAAATTTTTTGCGCTTCCCCAAAGTCCCCAGACTTACAAACAGATTCTGATGGTAGCTGGAATGGATCGCTATTTTCAGATCGTAAAATGTTTCAGGGACGAAGATTTGCGGGCAGACCGCCAGCCTGAGTTTACACAAATTGATGTTGAGCTGTCTTTTGTAGATGAGGAAGAGGTTTTCAGGGTGCACGAACAATTGATGGTTGAGCTGTGGCGAAAGCATATGAATAAAAAGGTGGAATTTCCTTTTCCCAGGATCACCTATAAGGAAGCCATGCAGAGATACGGGACGGATAAACCGGATACGAGGTTTGATATGGAGATTAGCGATCTGTCTGATATTGTCGAACATTCAGAATTCAAAATTTTCCAGACAACCGTAAAGAAAGGCGGTAAAGTTCTCGCTATTAACGTACCCGGTGAAGGAAAAATGGGACGCGGAGCTCTCGACAGGCTTACGGAAGAGGCCAAAAGGCATACAGGAGCCGCGGGTATGATCTATATTAAAGTGGAGGAAGGTAATCTGAATTGCAGCGTTGGTAAATTTTTGACTGATCAGACAGTTCAGAAGATGGCAGACCGTGCCGGCGCGAACAGAGGTGATCTTGTTCTTATTTTTGCTGGCCCTCAGCCTGACGTCTACAAGCAGATGGGGGCTCTCAGGCTGATGATGGGAAAAGATCTCGGTCTTATTGATACATCAGCATCGAATTTCTTATGGGTAACCGACTTTCCACTGGTTGAGTGGGATAAAGATGAGAAGAGATACTTTGCATTACATCATCCGTTTACGTCTCCCCGGGATGAAGATATGGATAAACTCGAATCGGATCCTGCATCAGTGAATGCAAGGGCTTACGACCTGGTTTTGAACGGAAGCGAGATAGGCGGCGGGTCTATCCGAATTCACGACCCCGTAATTCAGCAAAAAATGTTTTCCGTTTTGGGAATTGATGAACAGGAAGCCCGTGAAAAGTTTGGATTCTTGCTGGACGCCTTCACTTACGGAGCTCCCCCTCACGGCGGAATTGCCCTGGGTCTCGACAGAATCATTATGCTGATGGCGGGCGCCGACAGTCTGAGGGAAGTGATTGCATTTCCAAAGAATCAGAAAGCCCAGAGCCTGATGGATAACTGTCCCGATACTGTTGATAAGAAACAGCTTGACGAACTCCATATTAAATTAAAAGAGGATGTTAAAAATTGAGATCCGGATCTCGTTTTGATCTTATTTCAATCCAGAACTGTAATACCTTCATTAGATGAATAGCCGGCATTTGCATCAAATCTATTATTCAACAAATCAGGAGTGAATTAATTTTTAAAATAATCTGCGATTAAACTGAACAGGTTTCAGAAATTAGGTAATCCGCTCATGATTCAGAGTTATGACGGGAATATATAACACAACTATATTAATTTGATGGAATTACTTTCAGTGATAAAAATGTTTCCTCATTTTAAATCCAATAAATCTTTAAAGAAATAATACAGATGAAAACAGCCGGGATTGACGGATGTAAAGCAGGCTGGATCCTTGTCAGTTTTGACAGTGATTCAGAAGAATACAGAATATTGCGTGATAATGAGTCACTGCTCAATGCATTTCAAGAGTTTGACAGAATTTTCATTGATATTCCCATCGGGCTTGAAGATGAAACATATAACAGGGAATGCGATCAGCTTCTGAGAAAAAAACTTGGTGCAGAGTATGCTTCAAGTGTTTTCAGTCCGCCCATTCGCCAGGCACTGCATGCACCTTCTTATGTGGAAGCAAACATGCAAAGTTATGACTATACGGAGAAAAAATTGTCTCTGCAGGCATGGAATATAACTCCGAAGATCAAAATCGTTGATCGTTTTCTGACTGAAAAGCCAGAGTTGCAGGAGGGTATTTTTGAAAGCCACCCTGAATTGCTTTTTATGAATTTAAATGGCGGGATGATCTACCAGAAGAAAAAAACAAAAAAAGGGTTGCGCCACCGGCTCGACCTGATAAAAAATCATGAAGAGATTGCCGCCGATTTTTTCAGGGATATCAAAGAAGAGTACCGGAGGAATGAGGTGGAAGAAGATGATATCGTAGATGCGATGGTACTGGCGCTTACTGCAAAACGGAGCCGGTCTGAAGATCTCAAATCTTTACCTGAAGATCCGCCGGTTGACAGTGCGGGGTTAAAAATGGCAGTATATTATATTTAGAGCGTTACACTATTCCAGGATTTCTCTGTATTTAATTCCTGCCTTATTAACTCTGTTGAAACCGTTAAATGCAGCAATTCTGTAAGCTTCGGAAAATGTGGGATAATTAAGAACAGTCTGTATAAAATAGCGTATGTCGCCATTGTAGTGCATCACGCTTTGTCCAAGGTGGATCATATCGGAAGCACTTTCACCCATGATGTGAACACCAAGCAGTTTTAAACTATTGGTATCGAAAACAAGTTTCAGCATTCCTTCATCCATATGGCTGATATCACCTTGTGTCAGGTTTCGGAAATACGCCCGGCCCACTGTTACGTCCATATCCATATTACGGGCTTCTTTTTCAGTGAGTCCTACGCCGGCAATTTCAGGAATGGAATAGATGCCGTAGGGAATCTCGTTGACCAGGTCCTGTGACGGAATACCGAACATATCACAGGCGGCAAGCCGTCCCTGCACAAAAGAGGTGGATGCGAGTGACGGATACCCGATAATATCACCTGCAGCGTAAATATTGTCGATACTGGTTTGATATGATTTATCTGTTTCAATGTAGCCGTCCTCATCTGTTATCACCCCGACCTTTTCCAGTCCGATGTTCTTTGAATTTGGCTTCTTTCCGCCGATATAGAGAACATGATCCGATTCCACAACCTGCAGCCTTTCATCTGTTTCAGACTCAAATGCAACTTCAGTACAGTTGCGAAGATCATTTTTTCTGACCCATTCAATTGTCACATTGTTGTGGAGGGCAATATTTTTGTTTTTTAAAGATGATTGAAGAATTTCAAAAATTTCATGATCCAGGAAAGGGAGCAGTGAACTGCTGTTATTCAGAATATTTACCCTGGTACCGAGAGATGCAAAGACTGTTGCATATTCCATAGCAATAATGCCGGCACCGATAATGGTTATTCTGCGGGGAATGTGAGTAATATCCAGGATCGTTTCATAATCCAGTATATTTGTGTGATCGATTTCAAAATTTTCAGGTGAAGTTGGCCTCGATCCAGTAGAGACGAGTATATGTTCTGCTGTGTGAGTTTCTACTTCATCTGTATGATCTTTCACACTCACTGTGTGATTGTCAACCAATTTGCCATAACCTCTTACAGTATCGATCTTATTTTTAATGAGATCTTCTTTTACTTTTCTGTTTTTACTCTCAAGGATAGTACGTTTGTACTGCAACAGCTCTTCCATTCTAAACCGCTCATAAGGTTTCCGGCCTTTCTCGTCACCAAACTGAGAATGGAATTTATAAATTGTTTTAGCCGCTTCCCGCAGAGCTTTACTCGGAACAGTGCCTTTATTAATCCATGTTCCTCCTATATACTCATCGTTCGCTTCAACAATAAGTACCTTTTTATCAAATTTGGAGCTTTGCATTGCACACGAAAAACCGGCAGGACCGCTGCCGATGACGATTACATCATAATCAAATTGCATAGGGATCTGTTCATTTTTAGAAAATTATTTATATAAGATAACTTAATTTAAACATCGTTGCCGAATAGTTGTAGTGGTTATTTGCGAACATTATAGCAGATTCGTTTTTTATAGCGAATGTTAAATTAAAAGGAACGATCTCTTCTATTCTTCTGCTTACATTAATAGGATATATAAAGTATATTTAGAAAATGTAAATCGAATGATTTAATTAATAAATCGGAACTCTTAAAACTGACTAAATTATGGCTTACAAACTTCCAGATTTACCATATGCATACGATGCACTTAAACCGCATATCGATGCAAGAACAATGGAAATTCATCATACAAAGCACCATCAGGGATATACCAACAAAGTGAATGCGGCACTTGAAGGACACGAATTCGCTGACCTTCCAATTGAGAAAGTACTTAGCAGAATAAATGAAGTACCGGAAGATATTCGTCAGAATGTTGTAAACAACGGTGGCGGTTTTGCCAACCATAAACTTTTCTGGACAATACTGTCTCCAAATGGGGGAGGTAAACCCGGCGGAGCACTTGCAAGTGCTATAGATGAAGAATTCGGCAGCTTTGATAATTTCAAGGAAAAATTTTCAACTACATCTGCCGGTCAGTTCGGCTCAGGGTGGGGCTGGCTGGTTGTAGACAACAGCAATGGCTTAAAAGTTATATCAACGGCAAACCAGGATAGCCCGCTGATGAATGGATTAATTCCAATAATGGGACTTGATGTATGGGAACATGCATACTATCTGCACTATCAGAACCGGCGCCCTGATTACATTCAGTCTTTCTGGAATATTGTGAACTGGGAACAGGTTGAAAAAAATTATGAAGACGCCAGGTAGTGTTTTTTGAATCAGTTAAAATCGAAAGCACTCTGTTGCAAAGCGGAGTGCTTTTTTTATGATAATCTCATTAATAAGAATTCGTGGCTTATAAATTCATTTATACAAATTGACATATTTGTCGTTTTGCAGATCTAATTAGAAAACCGCCTTAAACTTTCTTGCTGATTTTGTATATTTGAGACGAAAAAACATAAACAAAAAGGAATTATATTATGCAATTTGGATTTGGCACAGGACCCGATACTTCCTGGATGAGAAAAGAGTTAACAGACCTTGGAATAGAAGAGCTGAAAACGGTTGAAGATGTTGACCGTGCAATGAAAGAGTATAATGAAGGGACCATGCTGATGGTAATCAATTCTGTTTGTGGCTGTGCTGCAGGCAATGCCCGCCCCGGAGTGCAGATTGCACTCGATAAAGCCGGCCAGAAGCCCGATCAGATTGTAACGGTTTTCGCAGGGCAAGACAAAGAGGCCACGGCACGTGCGCGGGAATATTTTAGTGAATACCCGCCGTCTTCACCTTCGTTTGCCTTTTTTGTAGATGGCGAAATTAAAGCGATGATTCCGAGACACCGGATTGAAGGCAGGACCCGTGAAGAAGTGGCGCAAGACCTGCTGATGGTGTTTGATGCTTTTGCAGATAAGGAAGAAGCATAACATAGCGGGAAAAGTGAAAATGCAAAACTGAAAAGTTTTAGTTTAATAATCCTACAGTTATTACGGACGAATAAGTCTTTACGATGATGACTTTATTGATTCGCCGATTGTTGCAGGGTTGATGCAAATCGTTGAAATAGATTATTGTTCAGGGATTAACTCCACCTTTTTATTTGAGAACCGGAAGTCAAATGAAATGCAACAAACTGCAAAATAATCCGTAGTTTAGGATGGCTTATTTATTATTCGATTTTTAAACCCTCACTTTATTTTAACACAGTCTTTTGGAAGTTCTTCTGAAAGAAAATTCAAAAATATGATAAGATCAAAAAGGGTATATAGAGCATGAAAAACCGTTTGAAAAATAATTAAAGTAATTAACAAGAAAGTAAACTAAAACTTATGGATGAGATAAAAAACCCGTTTGAAGGCGCCAATATTCCGCCGCAGGTAAAGAACCTGCTTGGAAATTTTAAGATCATTATTATAGCGGCGGTGGTACTTGTAGCTGCATTCACCTCATTTTATACAGTGGAGCCTGAGGAAGTCGGGGTTGTTCAAAGGTTTGGTAAATTTGTACGAATCGCGGAATCGGGACTCAATTATAAAGTCCCGTTAGTTGAGACGGTCGAGATTGTACCGGTTGAACGTCAGCTGAAGCAGGAATTTGGTTATCGCACAATAACTGCCGGTGTACAATCCCGATATCAGAAATCAGGTTATGTGGATGAGTCGCTGATGCTCACCGGGGATTTAAACCTGGCTGATGTTGAGTGGGTGGTACAGTACAGAATTGAAGATGCATACCAGTACCTGTTCAAAGTTCGCAATCCTGATAAAACACTCAGGGATATCTCAGAAGCTGCTATGCGGCAAGTTGTCGGAAACCGGACCGTAAATGAAGTTCTGACTGTTGGCCGCGCAGAAGTTGCATTGCGTGTTCAGGATATTATTCAGGAGTTAAATTCTGATTACGAAAACGGAATCCGAGTCGAGCAGGTTGTGCTTCAGGATATTAATCCGCCCGATAAAGTAAAACCCTCTTTTAACCAGGTTAATGAAGCTCAGCAACAGCGCGAAACGCTGATCAACGAAGCGAAAGCTGATTACAACAGGGTAATCCCCAGAGCGCGCGGACAGGCACTTGAAACCATTCAGCAGGCTGAGGGTTATGCCGCTGAACGTGTAAACAGGGCTCTCGGCGAGGTGGTTGCTTTTAATGAATTATTCACAGAATACTCAAGAGCGCCGCAGGTAACCAAACAACGAATCTATTTTGAGACTATGCAGGAAATCCTTCCGAATATTGGCAGTAAAATTGTAACAGACCAGGATGGAACCGGAGCATTGCCCTTATTGCAGATGCAAATTGGTAATAAGAATCAAAACCAGGCAAACCAAAGCGAGGGAGGAAATAACTGATGAAATCTTACAAAAACTTAGCACTTATTATCATTGGCGTCATTCTTCTTTTGGTTATTTATGGGGGCGTTTATACAGTGAATGAAACTGAACAAGTTATTATCACTCAATTTGGTGCACCGGTTGGCAGTGCGATCACTGAGCCGGGACTCAAAATGAAGGTCCCGTTTATCCAGGAAGTTAATCGATTTGACAAGCGATTCCTGGAGTGGGACGGCGATCAGAACCAAGTTCCTACTAAAGACAAAAAGTTTATTTTTGTGGATTCCTATGCACGCTGGCACATAACTGACCCGCTTCAGTTTTTCAGAAGATTACGGGATGAGCGCGGAGCGCAATCACGAATTGATGATATCCTGGACGGTGAAACCAGGAATGCCGTAGCTTCTCATGATTTGGTTGAATTGGTACGGACATCAAACCGTGATCCTGAACTGGAAGCAGATCTATATGAAGCTCTTGAAGATACACTTGAATTAATAGATGTCGGGCGCGAGGCAATCCAGGAGATTGTACTTGAACTTGCCAATGAACGTGCCTCTGACCTGGGAATCGCAATTCTGGATTTCAGATTCAAACGAATTAATTATGTTGAGGAAGTCCGTGAAACGGTGTATGATCGCATGATCAGTGAACGGAACCGGATTGCAGATCTCTTTCGTTCGGAAGGCCAGGGTGAAGCCTCAAGGATAAATGGTGAAAAGGAGAGAGAACTGGCCGAAATCCAGTCGGAAGCATCCCGCCAGGCCCGTGAGATAAGGGGACGCGCTGATGCGGAAGCAGCAGCCATTTATAATGACTCTTATAATCGAAGTTCGAGTACCCGTGAACTATACGAATTTACAAAAGCTATGGAGGCCTATGTGAACTCCTTTGACGAGAGTACGTCATTGATTTTATCAACCGACAGTGATTTTTATAAATACCTGAAGAATATTCAGTGATATAAAATTACCTATACCTGCATTGAATTCAGTGCATTTTCAACAACATCAATTGACTTTTTTGTGGATATTTTGGCTTCTAATTTCATCAGAAGATGATACAGGCCAAGATGTACACGGGTGCTGTAGATAAAGTTTTTATTTCCTCTCGGCTGATTACTTAGAGGTGCGTTTTTTGTAAATCCTTTAATTTTTGCAATATAACCGGGATCACCAAAATCAAACTTTTCATTTTCATAAGGTTTGGAAAAGATGTATCCATAGTCACGGCAAAATTCAAAATATCTTTTCTCGTTTTCATCCATTGAAGGGTCTTTCTGAAGTACATCAAGTTTCTTGTAGAGTTCAATGATCTCTTCTTCATCCTGCTTAAGATGCACCGGAAGAAGTTTCAGGTAGTTGTAAAAAAAATCTTCGGGAAACTTTTTAACACATCCGAAATCGATCACACCAAGTTTTTTATCTGGGGTAAAGAGAAAATTACCCGGATGAGTATCTGCATGTATCTCCCGGTTATCTTCAATCTGGTCGTGGAAAAAGTTCCACAATAGCTGTCCGTAGTGATTTCTATCTTCTTGAGAGGGATTATGTTCGAGGTATTCACCCAAATGCATACCATCTATGAATGTCATGGTTAGTACTCTTTCTGAAGATAGATTTTCGATCCAGCGGGGTGTTATTACAGAACTACCGGAAAATCGTTCGTGAAATTGTTCAATCTGTTTTCCTTCAAACAGATAATCGGTCTCTAAAAGTAATGTCTCTTTTACTTCATCAAAATAGCTGTCAATATTACTACCACTCTTAACCAGCCTTCTGAAAAGCGTTCGTGCCAGACCGAGATCTGATGAAATCGTATCGCGAACACCCGGGTATTGAATTTTAACAGCAACAGCTGTGCCGTCTTGAAGCGTGGCTCTGTGAACCTGGCCGATTGAGGCTGCAGCCATAGCTTCAGGCTGAAAATTTTTGAATAGCATTTCTGGATATTTCCCAAGCTCCTGTTTTATAATGGATCGCACAACTGCCTTATTAATAGGCGGAACCTTATATTGAGCCTGTGTCATCACATCGGCAAATTCGTCGGGAAGAAAACCCTGGTCCATGCTCATCGACTGGGCAATCTTAAGAGCTGTTCCCCGGAGTTTGGTAAACTCACCAAATACCTCCGTGGCTGTTTTTTTATGCAATTCATTCTTGTCTGAATCCTTACCGATTGAGCTATTCACATAGTGTTTTGCATAATTAGAACCGACGCGCAAACCGGTTTTGGCAAATATCTTGCCGCGTTCAAATTTTGAAGAGGGAAAATCACTCATACAGTTTTGTTTTCTCCGGTTTGATAATTCTTATTTTCTGATTGTACCCAATCACTGAATCCGCTTGAGTTGAAGATGAATTTGGCGAGATCAAATCCTTTATCGATGACAGCGGAGTAAAAAATCTCCTGAACAAGAGATGTCCATTTTTCGACAAGAGCCATAGTTGTACCCATGGAGTCGCTCTTATCATTCATCCAGACGCGCACAATTGCATGAAAATGTAATGTAAAGAGTGAGATAAACAGTGACTGAAACACCATTCCGGAAAAAGTTGAAATCCTGGAGTCGGACTTAAAAATTTCAGAAACTCTCTCTTTAATCCCGGTATTAAAACCGGTTCTGTCATTTGATCTGCAGGCAACCCGCGAGCGATATGTTTCAAGTACAAACTCCCGATGCTCCTGGAAGAGGTCTAATATTGTCAGAATTACCGTACTTAATTTTTCAGATAGTGTAAATTTGTGGAATCCTTCAATTTTTTGAGTTATATCATCCAGAAGCAGGAGTCGGGATTCATAATAATAATCAAGGATTGCATTCCGGTTTGGAAAAGATTCAAATATTTTTCCGGGTTCTGTCTCAAGTTCCTCTGCAAGCTGCTGAATTTTAAATCTTTCATTTTTTAAATACAGCTGAGCAGCTTTTTCTGAAGTTTTTATTTTAAAGTTCGTTTTTTGATCCATAGTCATTCTAATGTGGTTTTTTACTATTAAACTTTATAAGTGAAATATGCGTTCATTATCGAAAATCAGAACTTCAAGAAATAATTAATTTACTCTTACTGCCTGATATGGTGATAAAATCGCTGCCCGTACCTGATTCTCATAAACGTGATATACTCTTTTTAATTTTAGCCGGATTTTTTTTGACTGCGCTGGTGCTTGGAAATGTAATAGGCACTACGAAATTTGTAACAATATTTTCATTTAATCTTCCCGACTGGCTTCAGTCAATTACTCCATCAATTGTAAGGGAAGACAGTATTTATACGATGAGCATCCCTGTCGGGTTGCTTGCATATCCATTTACTTTTGTAGCAACTGATCTGATCTCCGAATTATACGGACGAAAAAAAGCACAACTTGTTGTATGGATCGGATTTTTCATGAATTTGTATATGTTATTTTTGATGTCAATAGGCCACTGGCTTCCGAATACCGGAGGTGTAAGCGGTGGTATCAGTTTGTTTGAAGGGGTATATGATTTTTTGATTGCCAACACACTTGCGAGTATGGTGGCATATTTAATAGCACAATCCATTGATGTAAGGTTATATCATTTCTGGAAACGTACCACGAATGGAAAGTATCTATGGATAAGAAATAATGGTTCCACTATGTTCAGTCAGCTAATAGATAGCATTACAATACTCACAATACTTTACCTGAGCGGCAATCTCGGTACGAACATCAATTCATTGAGCATGCTTGGAATTCTTATCATTAACTCTTACATATTTAAATTTTGTTTTGCCATTGTAGATACTCCCATTATTTATTTA
>Ga0102932_1000645_pt1 | contig 17492 bp, 11 predicted proteins | sample SalPonR1_C_D2_MG_FD_78212 | JGI IMG/M metagenome (GOLD analysis project Ga0102932, IMG submission 78212) | Salt pond soil microbial communities from South San Francisco under conditions of wetland restoration - Salt Pond MetaG R1_C_D2_MG | ecosystem: Environmental > Aquatic > Marine > Intertidal...
CTGCTCGACAAAGGACATCTCCATGTCGAGCTGGTAGAAATCGGTGGGCGAGCGGTCGGCGCGGGGGTCTTCGTCGCGAAAGCAGGGCGCGACCTGGAAATAGCGGTCAAAGCCCGAGACCATGATCAGCTGCTTGAACAGCTGCGGCGCCTGGGGAAGCGCGTAAAAGCGGCCCGGATGAAGACGCGACGGCACGAGGAAGTCGCGCGCGCCCTCGGGGCTGGAGGCGGTGATGATGGGCGTCTGGTATTCGCGGAACCCCTTGTCCCACATGTGCCGGCGGATCGATGCCACAACATCCGAGCGCAGGGCCATATTGCCCTGCATCTCTTCGCGGCGAAGATCGAGATATCTATAGCGAAGGCGGGTTTCCTCGGGATATTCTTGGTCGCCAAACACCATAAGTGGCAGTTCCTTGGCGCTGCCGAGCACTTCGAGGTCGCGAATGAAGACCTCGATCTCGCCGGTGGGGATCTTGGGGTTGATGAGGCTGTCGGCGCGGGCCTTCACCTCGCCGTCGATCCGCACGCACCATTCCGAACGCAGCGATTCCACCTGGGCGAAAACCGGGCTATCGGGATCGCACAGCACCTGCGTCATGCCATAGTGATCGCGCAGGTCGATGAACAGGACGCCGCCGTGGTCGCGGATGCGGTGGACCCACCCGGAGAGGCGGACCGTGTCGCCCACGTTCGATTTGTCGAGTTCGGCGCAGGTGTGGCTGCGGTAAGCGTGCATGGCGTCCTCTCTGGCCCCGGCGGGCTGCGTATCCTGGATTGCGCCGATACACCTTGGCAGCGGCACAAAGTCAAGGGGCGGGCGGACGCCCTGACGGCGCGGAGAGCGCAAAATCATTTACAGGGCGCGATTTGTCGGCAAAAATGCTTCCCATCGAGCAGGATCCGGCGTGACCGGGAACAAAACCGGCAGGTTTCTCTTCACGATACGAGTGCGCCCATTTCGGCGAGCAACGATCGAGGGTGAGACATGTGGATCAAGATACTCGACGCGTTCCTTGCGCATCTGTTTCGCAGCGGGGATCTGAAATTGACCTTTCCGGATGGAAGCACCGGCCGTTATGGCGACGGAACCGGGCCGCCGGTGGAGGTCAGACTGCATGACGACACCCTGCCCCGAAAGATCGCGCTGTCGCCTGATATGGCCGTGGGCGAAGCCTATATGGACGGGCGGCTGACCATCGGGGATGACGATCTCTACGGCTTTCTGGGGCTGGCGATCCGCAATATCGCGCAGAATGGCCAGCCGTGGTTCCGCAAGCCGCTGGTGGCCGGGCGCCACCTTTTGCGCCACCTCGACCAGTTCAACCCGATGAGCCGCGCAAGGCAGAACGTGGCGCATCACTATGACCTTTCGGGCGCGCTTTACGATCTGTTCCTTGACCCGGACCGGCAATATTCCTGCGCCTATTTTCGCACCCCCGATATGACGCTGGAAGAGGCGCAGGAGGCCAAGAAGCACCATATCGCGCGCAAGCTGCTGATCGAGCCGGGGATGCGGGTGCTGGATATCGGCTGCGGCTGGGGCGGCATGGGGCTGACGCTGGCGCGCGATTACGGCGCCGAGGTTCTGGGTGTCACCCTGTCGCGCGAACAGCACGCCATGGCCAATGCCCGTGCGAGGGAAGCGGGCCTTGCCGACAAGGCGAAGTTCGAGCTGATGGATTACCGCAAGATCGAAGGGAAGTTCGACCGTATCGTTTCGGTCGGCATGTTCGAGCATGTCGGTGTGCCCCATTACAGCACCTATTTCCGCAATGTCGCAGAGCGGCTGGCACCGGATGGCGTGGCGCTGATCCACACGATCGGCCGCGCCGAGCCACCCGGCACGACAAGCCCCTGGATCACCAAATACATCTTTCCCGGCGGCTATGTGCCGGCCCTTTCGGAAGTGACCAGGTCGATAGAGAAGCAGGACCTTTTCACCACCGATATCGAGATTTGGCGGCTGCATTATGCCATGACCCTGAAACATTGGCATGATCGTTTCATGTCCAATATCGACAAGGCCCGTACGCTTTATGACGAGCGGTTCTGCCGGATGTGGCGCTATTACCTGGTGGCTTGCGAGCTGACCTTCAGGATGAACCGTCAGGTGGTGTTCCAGTTCCAGCTTTCGCCAAAACAGGAGGTCGTTCCGCTGACGCGAGAGTATCTTTATGGTGGCGATACCGCCGGACTGCGCCACGCCGCCGAATAGAGGTCAATCCAGTCGCGCGGCGATCAAACCGCGCAGGGAATTGCCCACGAAGACCGATGCCGGCGCACACAGATCGGCCTGCTTCAGCGTTGCTTCGCGTGCGCGCCCGCTGTCGATCAGCTCTTCGCGCAGGATGCCGGGCAAGACGCCCGAGGAAAGCGGCGGGGTGAGCAAGACGCCCGTTCCGGGATCGACGAACAGATTGGTGATCGTGCCCTCGCAAAGCTCATTGCGTTCATTGAGGAAAATCAGCTCGTCAATGCCATCGGGCATGTCGGCGCGCGCGGCCTCGTAAAGTGCGCGCTCGGTGGTCTTGACCCCAAGCCAGGGATCGGCGGAGGAGAGCCGCGCCCCGGCCAGCCGCAGGCGCCAGACGGTATCCGGCGGGAGCGGTGTGAAGGGATACGCCGCAAGTTCCGCCTGCCCGTCGCGCGCCACTGTCAGACGCAGGCGTTGCGGTGCATTGCCGGTGATGCCGTCAAGCGCGCGCTCCACCCCGCGCGGTGCGATCCCCAGCCGTGCCGCGCTGTGCGCCAGCCGCGCAAGATGGCGCGCGCGGCGGTGGACGCCGCCACCGGGCGTCCAGAGCATGGTTTCGATCAGCCGGAAGTCATCGGCAGGCGGCGGGCGAAGCGGGCCTTCCATAGCGCCTCCTCGTATTCGGATTCGGCGGTGCTGTCGTAAACGACGCCGCCGCCCACATTGAGCGTCACCTGTCCGTTTTCCACCAGCAGCGTGCGGATCGCCACGTTGAATTCCGAGCGCCCGTCCGGTGCGGCCCAGCCGATGGTGCCGCAATAGATGTCGCGCGCGCCGGGTTCGAGCGCGGCAAGGATCTCCATCGCGCGCAGCTTGGGCGCGCCGGTGATCGAGCCGCAAGGAAACAGCGCATGGAATATGTCCGAAAGGCCGCGCCCCGCCTGTGTCCGCCCGGTCACGAGCGAGGTCATCTGGTGAACGGTTTCGTAGCTTTCCACCTTGAAAAGTTCAGGCACCCGCACGCTGCCGGGGGCGCAGATGCGGCTGAGATCGTTGCGCAGAAGGTCGACGATCATCAGGTTCTCGGCGCGGTTCTTTTCGTCGGTGGCCAGGAACATCTTGCGATGCACGTCCTCGGCGGGGTCGTCGCTGCGCGGCTGTGTGCCCTTCATCGGGCGGGTTTCGATACCGCCATCGGCATCGGTGCGAAAGAACAGCTCGGGCGAGCGCGACAGGATCGCGGGCAGATCGCCCGCGTCGATCAGCGCACCAAAGCGCACCGGCTGCACGCCGCAAAGGGCGGCGTAAAGCGCCTCGGGGGGGGCGCTGGTCTGCATTGTCAGGGGAAAGGTCAGGTTGGCCTGATAGATATCGCCCGCGCAGATATAATCATGCACGGTCTGAAAGGCCGCCGCGTAATCGGCCTCGGACCAGAGCGGGCGCATGTCAGAGAGCCCGGCAGGCGCGGGCGTCAGGGGCGGCGCGGCGCGGGGCGCGTCATAGACGCCGAAATGCAGCAGCGGCAGGCGGCGGGTTTTCGGCATGAGCGGCGCAAGGCGCTGTTCCAGCGCATAACCCAGCTCGTAGCTTGCGAATCCGGCCAGCCAGGCCCCATCGGCGCGCGCGCAATCGAGAGCGGCCATTGCATCGGGCACCTCATCGGGATGCGACGCGCTTATGATCCGCTGGGGGGCCGCGAAAACGGCGGCGCTGCCCTCGGGTCCATGATCGAAGCGAATCTGCAACGGATGCCCCCTGCCTTGCCGTGGTGGGTGCTATCTAGAGCCTGAGCGCCTGTTTGACACCCTCAAAAGCGGCCAATGACCCCGGTTTTGCGATCCCCCTTGCAAGCCTGCCTGTGATGGATATAACCGCCAACAATTTGAGCGCGGGCAGCAACTGCCTGCGCCCGATCAGCTGCCCGGGGATCACCATGCCGAAAAGAACCGACATCTCGTCCATCATGATCATCGGGGCGGGCCCGATCATTATCGGGCAGGCCTGCGAGTTCGACTATTCGGGCGCACAAGCCTGCAAGGCGCTGCGCGAAGAAGGATACCGGGTGATCCTGGTCAACTCGAACCCGGCGACGATCATGACCGATCCCGGGCTGGCCGATGCCACCTATATCGAGCCGATCACGCCAGAGGTCGTCGCCAGGATCATCGAGAAGGAACGCCCCGACGCGCTGTTGCCCACGATGGGCGGGCAGACCGGGCTCAACACCGCGCTGGCGGTGGCCGATATGGGCGTGCTTGAGAAATTCGGCGTCGAGCTGATCGGCGCCAACCGCGAGGCCATCGAGATGGCCGAGGATCGCAAGCTGTTCCGTGAGGCGATGGACCGGCTGGGCATCGAGAACCCGGCGGCGACCATCGCCAACACGCTTGACGAGGCGATGGCGGCGATCGAAACGGTTGGTCTGCCGGCGATCATCCGGCCCGCCTATACTCTGGGCGGCACCGGCGGCGGCGTGGCCTATAACCGCGACGATTACGAGCGGATCTGCAAATCGGGGCTCGATGCCTCGCCGGTCAGCCAGATCCTGATCGACGAATCCCTGCTGGGCTGGAAAGAGTTCGAGATGGAGGTCGTGCGCGACAAGGCGGATAACGCCATCATCGTCTGCGCCATCGAGAATATCGACCCGATGGGCGTGCATACGGGCGATTCGATCACCGTTGCCCCGGCCCTGACCCTGACCGACAAGGAATATCAGATCATGCGCAACGGCAGCATTGCCGTGCTGCGCGAGATCGGCGTCGAGACGGGCGGGTCGAACGTGCAATGGGCGATCGACCCCGAAAGCGGCCGGATGGTGGTGATCGAGATGAACCCGCGCGTGTCGCGCTCCTCGGCGCTGGCATCCAAAGCGACGGGTTTCCCGATTGCAAAGATCGCGGCCAAGCTGGCTGTCGGCTATACGCTGGACGAGCTGGACAATGACATCACCAAGGTCACGCCCGCCAGCTTCGAGCCGACCATTGACTATGTCGTGACCAAGATCCCGCGCTTCGCCTTCGAGAAATTCCCCGGCTCCGAGCCGACCCTGACCACCGCGATGAAATCGGTGGGCGAGGGCATGGCGATCGGGCGCACGATCCACGAGTCGCTGCAAAAGGCGCTGGCTTCGATGGAAACCGGTCTGAGCGGTTTCGACGAGATCGAGATCGAGGGCGCCCCCGACAAGGCGGCGGTGATCAAGGCGCTGAGCCGCCAGACCCCCGACCGCCTGCGCACCATCGCACAGGCCATGCGTCACGGGTTGAACGACGACGAGATTCAGGCCGCCACGTCCTTTGATCCCTGGTTCCTGGCGCGCATCCGCGAGATCGTGGATGCCGAGGAGCAGGTCCGCGCCGAGGGCCTGCCGCAGGACGCCACAGGGCTGCGCATGCTCAAGATGCTGGGCTTTACCGATGCGCGGCTGGCGATGCTGACCGGCTTTACCGAAGCCGATGTGCGCCACCGCCGCGTGGCCGAGGGCGTGACGGCCGTGTTCAAGCGGATCGATACCTGCGCCGCCGAATTCGAGGCGCAGACGCCCTATATGTATTCCACCTACGAAGCCCCCATGATGGGCGAGGTGGAATGCGAGGCGCGCGCTAGCGATCGCAAGAAGGTGGTCATCCTGGGCGGCGGCCCCAACCGGATCGGCCAGGGGATCGAGTTTGATTACTGCTGCTGTCACGCCTGTTACGCGCTGAGCGGTGCGGGTTACGAGACCATCATGATCAACTGCAACCCCGAGACGGTCTCGACCGATTACGACACCTCGGACCGGCTCTATTTCGAGCCGCTGACCTTCGAGCATGTGATGGAAATCCTGCGCATCGAGCAGGAGAACGGCACCTTGCATGGCGTGATCGTTCAGTTCGGCGGGCAGACCCCGCTGAAGCTCGCCAACGCGCTGGAGGCCGAGGGCATCCCGATTCTGGGCACCTCGCCCGATATGATCGACCTGGCCGAGGACCGCGAGCGGTTCCAGGCGCTGGTCAACCAGCTGAAGCTCAAGCAGCCCAAGAACGGCATCGCGCATTCCGACACCGAAGCCCTTGAGATCGCCGAGAGCATCGGCTTTCCGCTGGTGATCCGCCCGTCCTATGTGCTGGGCGGGCGCGCGATGGAGATCGTGCGCGACATGGCCCATCTGGAGCGCTACATCGCCGAGGCGGTGGTGGTGTCGGGCAAAAGCCCCGTGCTGCTGGATGGCTACCTGTCGGGCGCGATCGAATGCGATGTGGACGCGCTTTGCGATGGCGAGGCGGTGCATGTGGCCGGTATCATGCAACATATCGAAGAGGCCGGCGTGCATTCAGGCGACAGTGCCTGTTCGCTGCCCCCCTATTCGCTGAGCGATGACACGATTGCCGAAATTCACCGCCAGACCAAGGCATTGGCCAAGGGTCTTAACGTCCGCGGACTGATGAATGTGCAATATGCGGTCAAGGGCGACGACATATACCTGATCGAGGTGAACCCGCGCGCCAGCCGCACGGTGCCCTTTGTCGCCAAGGCGACGGATTCGGCCATTGCCTCGATTGCCGCCCGGCTGATGGCGGGCGAGCCGCTGTCGAATTTCCCTTACCGCGGCCCCTACCCGGCCGATACCAAGCCCGGCACCCTGCCGATGGCCGACCAGATGACGCTGGCCGATCCGGCGATGCCGTGGTTCTCGGTCAAGGAGGCGGTGATGCCCTTCGCGCGCTTCCCCGGCGTCGATACGATCCTCGGACCCGAGATGCGCTCGACCGGCGAGGTGATGGGCTGGGACGTGTCCTTCCCGCGCGCTTTCCTCAAGGCGCAGATGGGCGCGGGCGCCGACCTGCCCGAGGGCGGAACGGTGTTCTTCTCGATCAAGGATTCGGACAAGACCCCGCAACTGGTCGAAACCGCGAAATTGCTGATCGAACTTGGCTTTTCGCTGATCGCCACGCGCGGCACCGCCGGTTTCCTGGACGAACACAAGATCGCCTGCGAGGTGGTCAACAAGGTCTATGAAGGTCGGCCCAACATCGTGGACATGCTCAAGGACGGGCAGATCGCGCTGGTGATGAACACCACCGAAGGGGCGCAGGCGGTCGAGGACAGCCGCGAGATTCGATCGGTTGCGCTTTATGACAAGATCCCTTATTTCACCACCGCAGCCGGAGCACATGCCGCAGCGCAGGCGATGAAGGCGCGACAGGACGGTGAATTGAAGGTTATGCCGCTTCAGGGGCCGTCCTGATCCAGGTCAGAGCGCCCCAAGCAAGACTTTGATTTGGTTGAATTTAATTACGCTTCGCGCGATATCGTGGCGAGCCATGCTGTGCGGTCGGGGCAGCATTGCAGGAATTTCATGGATTTTGGTACGTTTTTGTATTGCGCAATGCAAATTTTCGATTATGTGCGGATTACGGACGCTCTGACGCCCGCTAAACCGCAAACTCGAATTTTCAGGAGGCCACTATGACACGCGATGAACTGAACCGCGAATTGCGTATGCACAGTGCTTCCTGGCCGGCGGTCCTCATCGTATACAGCGTCATCTTCGGAACGATGGTGCTTACGGCGATGTCCATCACCTGATCCAGGGCAGCACGAACCGGGCGCTCCGATCCAGCCCCGGTCGCATATTCAAGACATAGTTACGGCGGATGGTGCAAGGCCATCCGCCGTTTTTCTTTGTCATCCGGTCACTTGCTGACACGCGAGTCCTCGGGGTCGATCCGTGCAGAGGCCGCATCGCCGATATTGTCGACGCCGCGCTCCTCCAGAAGGGTGGTCAGCCAATCCGGATCCATCTCGGGCACCGAGCTGAGCAACAGATCGGTATATGGATGGTGCGGGGGCGTGAACATTTCTTCCTTGGGCCCCTGCTCAACCACCTTGCCATGCTGCATCACAACCACCTCATCGGCGATGGCGCGCACGGTCGCAAGATCATGGGTGATGAACATGTAAGCCAGGTTCAGCTCTTTCTGAAGGCGGTTCAGCAGTTTGAGGATACCTTCGGCCACCAGCTGATCGAGCGCCGAAGTGACCTCGTCGCAGATGATAAAGGTCGGGTCCGCCGCCAATGCGCGCGCGATCCCGATCCGCTGTTTCTGCCCGCCCGACAGCTCGGGGGGATAGCGGTTGTAATACTGCGAGGGCTCCAGTTCGATCAGGTCGAGCAGCTCATCGACGCGGTTCTTGAGCGCGGTGCCCTTGAGACCGTGATAGAACTGCGCAGGGCGCCCGATGATCTCGGCGATCTTGACCTTGGGATTGAGCGCGGTATCGGCCATCTGATAGATCATCTGGCACTGCCTGAGCTGTTCCTTGCTGCGGTTGTGATAATCCGGCGGGAAGGGTTCACCCTTGAACAGGACTTCGCCTTCCATCGGCGGCAACAGCCCGGTGATGACGCGCGCGGTTGTCGATTTGCCCGAGCCGGATTCACCCACCACGGCGACGGTCATGCCTTCGTAGATATCAAAGCTGACATCATCCAGAACCTTGACCCCGCCGGTATAGGCGGCATCCACGTTCTTGACCGAGATCAGCGGCGTGGCGCCTTCGGGGCGGGATTTCTGCTTGCGCTTGAGGCTGCGCACGGCCCAGAGGCTCTTGGTGTAATCCTCCTTGGGATTGTCGAGCATCTCCTTGGTGGGCGCTTCCTCGACCTCTTCGCCCTTGAGCAGAACCTTGATCGTGTCGGCCATCTGCGCCACCACCGCAAGGTCATGGGTGATGTAGATCGCGGCGGTGTTGAACTGATCCACGATATCGCGGATCGCCGCCAGCACCTCGATCTGGGTGGTCACGTCAAGCGCGGTCGTGGGCTCGTCAAAGATGATGAGGTCAGGACGGCATGACATGGCCATGGCGGTCATCGCACGCTGCAACTGGCCGCCCGAGACCTGGTGAGGATAGCGAAAGCCGATCTCCTCGGGGTTGGGAAGGCGCAGCCGGTTGTAAAGCTCGATCGCGTCCTCCTGCGCCTCCAGCCGCTTCTTGAGGCGATACTGAAGCGGTGCCTCGGTGTGCTGGTCGATAATCTTGTGCGCCGGATTGAAGGACGCCGCCGCCGATTGCGCCACATAGGCGATCCGCGAGCCGCGCAGGCTGCGGCGTTCGGATTCGGTGGCGGTGGTCAGTTCCATGCCGTCGAATTCGATCGACCCGCCCGAGATGCGCGTGCCGTCGCGCGCATAGCCCATGGCAGCCGCGCCGATGGTCGATTTCCCCGCACCGGATTCGCCGATCAGGCCCAGGACCTCGCCGCGGTGGAGGGTCAGGTCGACACCCTTGATGATGTCGACCCATTGCTCGTCGGAATAGCCCTGGATCTGGAGATCCCTGATCTCGAGCAGGACATCTTTTGATTTGACCATGATTATTGCTCCTTCAGACCGGAGGACCGGTGCAGCATCCAGTCGACCACGAAATTGACCGCAACGGTCAACAGCGCGATCGCCGCCGCCGGTATCAGCGGGGTGATGTCACCAAACGAGATGAGCGTCGCGTTCTCACGCACCATCGAGCCCCAGTCCGCCGTGGGCGGCTGGATGCCGAGGCCGAGGAACGACAGGCCCGCGACCAGCAGGAACACGAAGCAGAATTCGAGACCGAATTCGGCCACGAGAGGCGCGGTTGAGTTGGGCAGGATTTCGCGGCGGATAAGATACCACTTGCCCTCGCCCCGCAGTTTGGCCGCTTCGATATAGTCCATCACCACGACGTTGCCCGCGACCGCCCGCGTCAGGCGGAAGACCCGCGGCGCGTAGATGACGCCGACGACCATGACCAGGATCACTTCGGAAGGGTTGAAGATGACCAGCATCCCTGCCGAGAAACCGGCGGCAGCAGCCACCAGAACAGCAAGACCGATCACCCAACTCATGATGTTGCTTTCGGCCCGCGCGACCACGACCAAAAGCCCTGTCACCATCGCAAAGACGAAGAGCAACGAGAAGCTGGTCGTATCGGTGGCCAGCGCCCCGCCGAAGATCGACAGCATCAAAAGCGCGAAGATCAGCGACGGGATCGACATGATCACGTCCGACACACGACCGAGCATCTGGTCGAACCAGCCACCAGTCGTCGCCGCAAGAAGACCTGCAAGCGCGCCGAGGATAAAGGCCATCAAGGTGCCCGACAGTGCCAGAGACACGGTATTGCGCGTGCCGTAGATGATCCTGCTGAACATGTCGCGGCCCAGCTGGTCCGCGCCAAGCAGCATGTTCTCATCAGGCGGCGCGAAGGCGGTGGAAATCACCTCGGCCTCGCCATAGGGCGCGATCCAGGGCGCGAAGATGCCCGCGATCGCATAGGTGAAGATCACGAACAGGCCGAAAGCCGCCGTGAGCGGTGCCGTGCGCAGCTCCTTGGCCATGTCGTTCGAGGCGATGGCGACCAGGAATTCACGAAAGGCGTAGGACACCATAGCCGCCAGTGCCAGCAGCCCCGCAAGCAGCGTCACGTTCTGAAGCATCGATGTGCCCCCGATAATCCCCAGCACGAAGGAGACCAGCGTGAACGCAAAGATCGTCAGGAACCACGTGCGCTTGTTGAAATAGGCCGCAAGGCAGGACGCCGTAAGCAGAAGGGCGTAAAAGCCGAATACGAAGTAGCTCATTATTCCACCCTCCTCTTATTTCGGATGCCGCAAGCGCGGATTTGTCAGGATTGCGCCCACATCCGCTGCAAGATTGAGCAGGATGAAGGTCGCGGCGAAGATCAGGCAAGCCGCCTGCACGACGGGGAAGTCCCGTTTCGACACGTTGTCGACCAGTGCCTGTCCGATGCCGGGATAGACGAACACCACCTCGACCAGCACGACGCCGGTGATGAGATAGGCAAGGTTCAATGCGACCACGTTGATGATCGGCGCCCAGGCGTTCGGTAGGGCGTGCCTGACGATAACTTTCCATGGTGGCGTGCCCTTGAGGCGCGCCATCTCGATATAGGGCGAGGCCAGAAGGTTGATGATCGCGGCCCGCGTCATCCGCATCATGTGGGCGGTCACCACTAGAACCAGTGTCAGCGCCGGAAGGAAGGTGCGGTGTAGCAGCTCCCAGAGCGTCATGTCCTGACTGAGGCTGGCGATTGCCGGGAACATGCCCCAGGTCACCGAGAAATAGAGGATCAGGATGTAGCCCAGGAAGAATTCGGGCGACGAGATCGAGGTCAGCGTCAACACGTTGGCCACCCGGTCGAAGACCGTGTTGCGCAGCAGCGCGACAATGATCCCGAGGATGATCGCCAGCGGCACCGCGATGACGGCGGCGTATGTGGCCAGGAAAAGCGTATTTCTGAACCGCTCGCCGATCAGCACGGAAACGCGCTCACCGGTCACGATGGAATTGCCGAAGTCGAAGGTGACTGCACCTCCGAGCCACTCAAGATATCGGACGATTGCTGGTTTATCGAGCCCCATCTCCTTGCGGAGTGCGGCTAGGTTCTCTTCGGTCGCACCCTGGCCAAGCACCGCTTGCGCGATGTCGCCGGGAAGAAGCTCGACCATGAAAAAGATGATTGCCGAGATCACCAGCAAAATAATGAGTCCGAGACCGAGCCGTTTCCCTATCAGCCCTAGAATGTCTCCCATCTGTCCCTCCTGCTGTCGCACTGACTGCGGCGATGCATCGAAGCGTCATACCGGCCAGTCGATCAATTTGTTCTTGTGCCTTCGCGATACGGCCCTCATGGGACCATGCCGAATGAGGCAGTTGGCCTGAACGCGGTGCTTTTTCTGATTTATGCCGGTCCAGGCAGTGAAAGACCCGGCGCAATGCGCCGGGTCGGTCGTCTTGTTCAGCTTTCGAACCACCAGCGGCTGCAGGCGCGGGCGCCGTCCATCTGCCAGCTTGGGGCCAGGTCGGGACCGTGCTGCACGTTCTTGCGGCGCGCATAGACGAAGTTGGGGAACATCGGAATGAGCGTGCCGCCATCGTTGCGCGCCAGCGTTGCCATTTCGGCATACATCTCGGCGCGGCGGTCATTGTCCAGTTCCGCCTTGGCCTGCAGCAGCAATTCATTGAACCGCTCGTTCTGCCAGTGGCTTTCGTTCCAGGAGGCATCGTCCTTGTAGGCGAGCGAATACATCACGTCCGGTGTCGGACGCGCGCCCCACTGGACGACGCACCAAGGCTCCTTGAGCCAGACATCCGAGTAATAGCCATCGCTCGGCACGCGGTTGACCGTGATGTCGATGCCTGACGCCTTGGCGTGCTCGGCATAGAGCACGCACATGTCGACCGCCCCCGAGAAGACCGAGTCCGCAACCTTGATCTCGACCGAGAGCCCTTCGGCGCCAGCCTTCTTGAGGAGCGACTTGGCCTGATCGGGATCGTATTCGCGCTGCGGGATGTCTTCGGGCCAATAGGGCATCGCGGGGGAATGATGGAAATCATTGCCCATGGTGGCGGTGCCGAAGGCGATCTTGTCGATGATCTCCTGACGGTTCATCGACAGCTTGAGCGCGTTGCGCACATCGGGATTGTCGAACGGTGCCTGGTCACAGAACATCGGCATGGTAATCGCCGCCGCGGAGGGCACGTTGTCGATCTCGATATTTGGGTCGCGCTGCAACAGCGAAAGCGTCTTGAGCTCGAGCTGCGTGATCGCGTCCACATCACCGGTGACCAGCGCGGTCTGACGCGCGTTGGGGTCATTGAGAACGGTGATGACCACCTCGTCGAAATAGGCGCCTTCCAAGTGCCAGCCATCGTGGCGCTCGAAGTTGTAGCCGACGCCGAATTCGGCATTGGTCAGCTTGTAAGGGCCACAGCCATCGCCGGATTGCCAGTCGATGCTGCCATCCTCGTTGGCCGGGCAAATCGCCAGGTGATAATCGGTCAGAAGCCAGGGCAGATCGGCATTGCCCGCTTCAAGCGCGACCGTGATCGACCCGTCGCCATTGTCGGTGATGTCCACGACATCCGACACCAGCGCCTTGGCCGCCGAGGTCGATGCCTCGCCGCGGTGATGATTGAGCGAAGCGATCACGTCATTGGCGGTGACCTTGCGGCCGCTGTGGAAGGTGGCCTTGTCATTCAGCATGAAGGTCCATTCCTTGGCGTCGGGTGACGCCGACCATTCGGTCGCGACATCCGGGCCAAGTGACCCGTCGGGCTCGATCAGGGTCAGGTAGCTGCGGAACGTGTGCGCGACCTGAATCATCGAGAAGGTCACATAGGAGCCCGGATCATGCGTGACGGAGGTGTTGCCGTCATGCGCGCCAAGGCGGAATGTTCCGCCCATGCTGGGCGCGGCCTGCGCCTTGCTGGTCCATAGCCCGGTGGCGGCAGAGGCGCTCAGCCCCGCGGCCATCGAATAGTTCATGAAGGAACGACGTGAAATGCGACCCTCGCGGGCGGCCTCCGCCAGCCGGTCCATCATAATCTGATCTTTGACGTTTGTCATGTTTTCTCCCCGTGGATTTTATTTTGTTCTTTATGGAGTCGCCCGGAAACGACGTCCATCAAAGCTTCCTCTTCCTACGTCCGGGCAAGTAGCCCAAAAACGACATAGTGCCAGCAAAACACGAAATTATCCGATCATCCAGCCTTTACATGGAAAGCGGCCCGATTTTTTAATCTTGACAGATAGATAGCGCGCTAAAGCGTTCGATAGCGCGCTAAAGCACGTCTTGTTGCGCCTGAGACCTGTTCTGAAAACGACCTGTCCCGCGGTGCTGCTGCGCGGCATGAGCGCGCGTTCAGTCAGAATCACGCCGCGCGCGCAGGCGCGCGAAGTAATCAAGCCGCTTCTTCAATTCGCGCTCGAAACCCCGCTCGACGGGTTTGTAAAGCACCGGCCTTTTCACGCCTTCTGGGAAATAATTCTGCCCCGAGAACCCGTCTTCGGCATCGTGATCATAGGCATAGCCTTCGCCGTAACCCTGATCCTTCATGAGGCCGGTGGGCGCGTTCAGGATATGCTTGGGCGGCGGGGCGCTTCCAGTCTTCTTGGCCTCGCGCATGGCGGCTTTGTAGGCGCCGTAGACGGCGTTGGACTTGGGCGCCAGCGCCAGATACGTGACCGCCTGCGCCAGCGCAAGTTCGCCCTCGGGGCTGCCAAGGCGCTCGTAGATTTCCCAGGCATGGAGGCACATATTCTGCGCCTGCGGGTCGGCCAAGCCGATATCCTCGACCGCCATGCGGGTGATGCGCCGCGCAAGGTAGCGCGGGTCTTCACCGCCGGTCAGCATGCGCGCCAGCCAGTAGAGCGCGGCATCCGGATCCGAGCCGCGCACAGATTTGTGCAGCGCCGAGATCAGGTTGAAATGCTCGTCGCCCGACTTGTCGTATTTCGCCGCCCGCCGCATCAGCCGCGCGCCAAGCCCCTGCGTGTCAAGCTTGCCTTCGACCTTCCAGGCGGCGACCTGCTCGATCAGATTCAGAAGGGCGCGCCCGTCGCCATCGGCCATTTCCAAAAGCGCCTCGCGCGCGGGGCCGTCCAGCGGCAAGGCGCGGTCCAGCTCGGCCTCGGCGCGTTGCGCCAGCCGTTCCAGATCGGCAAGGCCAAGCCGCTCCAGCACCAGCACCTGCGAGCGGCTGAGCAGCGCGGCGTTGAGTTCGAAGCTTGGGTTCTCGGTGGTGGCGCCCACCAGAAGTATGGTGCCATCCTCCATATGCGGCAGAAAACTATCTTGCTGGGCCTTGTTGAAGCGGTGGATCTCGTCGACGAACAGCAAGGTCCCCTGCCCGTTCGCGCGACGGTAGCGCGCCTCCTCGAACACCTTTTTCAGATCGGCAACACCACTGAAAATGGCGCTGATCTGCACGAAATGCAGATCGGTCTCATCCGCCAGAAGCCGCGCGATGGTCGTCTTGCCCACGCCCGGCGGCCCCCAGAACACCAGCGACGAAAGGCTGCCCGAGGCCAGCATCACGCCAAGCGGCGCCTCTGCGCCAAGCACCTGCGGCTGCCCGATCACATCCGAGAGCTTGCGCGGGCGCAGCCTGTCCGCGAGCGGGCGCGGGGCGCTGTCGGGGATCGCGTCGGGGTTCTTGTCAAAGAGATCCGCCATCGCGCTAAAGCCTGAAACGCATGACGACGCGCTGCGTGCCGCGCTGCACCTCAAGCGACAGCCGGCCGCGCGCGTTCAACAACAGGTCTTCGGCCTTGGCCGTATCGGTGATCTCGACCCCGTCGATCGAGCGGAGAATATCGCCCGCGCGCAGCCCTGCCCGCGCACCGATCTGGCCGGGGTCATCGACCAGGACGCCTGTCGCGCCAAGCGGCAGGTCATATTCCGCCAGCACGGCGGGGTTGATGGTGGACAGCGTCACGCCGGGAATTGCGGCGCTATCCGGTGTGACCGTCTGCGCGCGCGGCGGATTGTCGGGGGCGGCGGCAAGGGCAAGCGTGACCTCCTGCGCCCTGCCGTCGCGCACCCGTGTCACCGTGATATCGGCCCCGTTTCCGGCGACCGACATGCGAAACAGCATCTCGGCCGGGGTGTTCACCGGCTGCCCGTCAACCGTGGTGATCACATCGCCGGGGCGAATATCGCCGGCAAAGCCGCTTTGCGGATGCACCTGCGAAATGATCAGCCCGCCGGGGCGCGAAAGGCCCAGACCCTCGACCATATCCGCCGTCACCTGCTGACCGGCAAGCCCCGCCCAGGGGCGTTCAAAGCTCGTGTTCCCGGCCTTGGCCTGTTTCAGGAACTGCGCCACCAGCGCCGAGGGAATGGCGAAGCCGATGCCGTTTGATCCGCCCGAACGGCTGAGGATCGCCGTGTTCACGCCGATCAGCCGCCCGTCGATATCCACCAGCGCGCCGCCGGAATTGCCCGGATTGATCGGCGCGTCGGTCTGGATGAAATAGCCGCGCGCGTTGCCTGTCGCGGTGCCGGAACGGGCAAGGCCCGACACGATCCCGCTGGACACGGTCTGGCCGACGCCGAAAGGGTTACCGATGGCCAGTACCAGTTCGCCGACCTCGACGGTGTCGCTGTCGCGCAGATCAAGTGCAGGCATATCGGGGGCATCCTCGAGGCGCAGCACGGCCAGATCGCTTTCCTCGTCCGCCAGAAGCACAGAGGCCGAATATTCGCGCCGGTCATTGAGCACCACGCGGATATCGGTGGCCTCGGCGACGACATGGTAGTTCGATACGACGATACCGTCCTCGCTGAGGATCACGCCCGAACCCAGAGAGTTCTGAACCCGCTGACGAGGCACCCCGAAGTCCCTGAAAAGATTTTGAAAAAACGGGTCGTCACTGAACGGGCTGGAGCGCGTGTTGACGATGCGGCGCGCATAGATATTGACCACCGCGGGGGCCGCGCGCTTGACCACGGGGGTAAAGCTGAGCGAGATTTCGGCCGTGCTCTGGGGCACGCGGGTTTCATCGGCCCAGGCCGGGCCGGTCAGCACAAGTCCAAGAATGCAGAGCGCACGGATCACGTCGTTCCCCTCTTGCTGCTGTTCAGACCATATGCGGAGATGCGCGGGGCATTGCAACCGTTGCCGGTGTCATCCGCGGGAAAACACCCCGCCCCGGACGCAAAGACCCCCGCCGTTCCGGGCGGGGGCCTGCATGAAAACCCGTTGGTTTTCAATGATTTCTTATTCGTCGGCAGCCGCTTCTTCGGCTTCGGTGCGGGCGCGGTCGCCAGCGCCCTTGGCATCGACATCACGGTCGACGAATTCGATGATCGCCATCGGTGCCATGTCGCCATAGCGGAAACCGGCCTTGAGGACGCGGACATAGCCGCCCTGGCGGTCCTTGTAGCGCGGGCCCAGGACGTCGAACAGTTTCGCGACATACTGATCCTGCTTGAGCTGCGACGCAGCCTGTCGGCGGGCGTGCAGATCGCCGCGTTTTCCAAGGGTTACGAGTTTCTCTATCACCCGGCGCAGTTCTTTGGCCTTGGGCAGGGTAGTCTTGATCTGCTCATGTTCGATGAGCGAGCCGGCCATGTTGGCCCACAGAGCCTTGCGGTGTTCGTGGGTCCGGTTGAGGCGGCGGTAGCCTTTTGCGTGACGCATGGTTCTTTCTCCGTTTTGCCCTCTACGGGCGATTTTGCTTTGTCCGACCGGCGATGCGTGTCACCGGCTCTCCTTGGGGTGCGGCGGAGTGAACCCCGCCCTACCCGGTCCGTCGTGTGGCGGGGTTCACCCCGCCACCACGTTTCAGAACTGGTCTTCGTATTTCTTGGCCAGGTCTTCGATATTGTCGGGCGGCCAGTCTTCGACATCCATGCCGAGGTGCAGACCCATGCCCGAGAGAACTTCCTTGATCTCGTTGAGCGACTTGCGGCCGAAGTTCGGGGTGCGCAGCATCTCGGCTTCGGTCTTCTGGATCAGATCGCC
>Ga0102932_1000646_pt1 | contig 17477 bp, 11 predicted proteins | sample SalPonR1_C_D2_MG_FD_78212 | JGI IMG/M metagenome (GOLD analysis project Ga0102932, IMG submission 78212) | Salt pond soil microbial communities from South San Francisco under conditions of wetland restoration - Salt Pond MetaG R1_C_D2_MG | ecosystem: Environmental > Aquatic > Marine > Intertidal...
CCACTCGTTCAGCAGCAGCGACGTCTGCATGTACTCGGTACTGCTGAGCGTGCCGGTTTTGGCCCGTTTGGCAAACGCCTTATCAACGACCTCACGGGCCTCGGCATATTTGGGCTGGGCCAAGATCGGTAACCAAGTCACATTGCCGGTGTCTTGATACAACTCCGAACTGGTCAACGGCGGTTGCTTGACCTCTTGCATGTAGGCAGCCAACTTGCGGCGCGACTCGGCATGCTTTTCCTCGCGATACTCGTCGGAGATCTTCTTGTTGGCCATGTAGGTCTGAGCCGCCAAGGCGCGATTCTGCAAATAGGTCGTGCGAGCATTTTCCAACTGCCCGATCGCCGCGGCGTTGGTGTAGTTAGCTTGCGACTGCGAGCGAATCAAATCGGCCACGCCGCGAGCATGGCTTTCGCCCACCGTGGCCGCCTTGTTGTCGGTAAACCCAAAGAATTGGGCGGTTGCAGTTTGTGGCGGTGCGATCATCGCCCAGACGACCGTCAAGAGCGGAGCCTGCCAGAGCCCCCCCGAGCAGAAAGACTTATACAACTGTCTTGGACGACCAAACATTAAACTCAACCCAATGCCATGCCATGGAAATCAAACGCTGCGAAGGCGGTCACCCCGATTCTCGGGCGAACACGCATTCGGCGGATTTCCAATAGTAACTCTGCGGGTTGGGGACGGCAACTAAAACGGGTTGCCGAAGACGGGAAAACAGCCCGCCCGGTAGCCTCGAAAAGGCCACCTAGGAGGGTCGAATCGTTTATGCCACAACGAGCGAGCGATTGGGCTCGGGCCGGCTAGGCTTGGTCGAGCCGGAAAATGGTCACCCCCAGCGGCGGCAGAGTCGCTTGGATGCTGTCGGGTCGCCCGTGATGCCCCTGACCGGTCGTCTGTCGACCGGGGAAGTTCCCCAGGTTCGTGCCGCCATACGTTTTCGAATCGCTGTTGAGCAACTCTCGCCAGTGGCCGCTGAACGGCACACCGATCCGGTAGTCCTCACGTGGCACGGGAGTGAAGTTACAGCAGACCAACAACGGCGGCGCGTCGGGGGCTTTGCGGAGATATACCAACACGCTGGCCTCGTGATTCATGCAGTCGACCCATTCGAACCCTTCCCCGGAGTGGTCCTCGGCGTGCAATGCGGGATTTTCGATAACTAACTTATTGAGGTCCGACACTAAGTTCTGCACACCCCGATGGGTTTCAAAGTCAAGCAGTTCCCACTGCGGTCCGTGGTCATGGTGCCACTCGGTCCACTGCGCGATTTCGTTCCCCATGAACAGCATTTTCTTGCCCGGGTGCGTCCACATGTACGAATAGAGCAGCCGTAGGTTGGCGAATTTTTGCCACATGTCGCCGGGCATCTGCGAGATCAACGAGCCTTTACCGTGCACGACTTCGTCATGCGACAGCGGCAACGCAAAGTTCTCCGTGAAAGCATAGATCAAGCTGAACGTCAGTTCGTCTTGGTGGAACTTGCGATGGACCGGCTCGTTGCGCATGTAACGCAGCGTGTCATTCATCCAGCCCATGTTCCACTTGAACGTAAAGCCTAACCCGCCGTCGTAGGTGGGCCGCGAAACGCCCGGCCAAGCGGTCGACTCTTCCGCCACCGTGACGGCTCCGGGGAACTTCTCATGGACCGCGATGTTGAATTCGCGAATGAAGTCGATCGCTTCCAAATTCTCGCGACCGCCGTACTGGTTTGGCACCCATTCGCCCCCTTCGCGGCTGTAATCGAGGTACAGCATCGAAGCGACCGCGTCGACGCGCAGGCCGTCGATGTGATACTTGTCCAACCAGAAGAGCGCGTTTGCAACCAGGAAATTGCGGACTTCGTTGCGTCCGTAATTAAAGATCATCGTGCCCCAGTCGGGATGCTCTCCCTGTCGCGGATCGGCGTGCTCGTAAAGCGGCGAACCGTCAAATCGCCGCAGCCCGTGAGCGTCTTTGGGAAAGTGCGCCGGCACCCAATCGATGATCACACCGATACCGTTTTGATGCATGTAATCGACGAAGAACATAAAATCTTCGGGCGACCCGTGGCGGCTGGTTGGAGCGAAGTAGCCGACCGTTTGATAACCCCATGATCCGGTGAAAGGATGCTCGCTGACCGGCATCAACTCCACATGCGTAAAGTTCATGCGGTGGCAATAATCGACCAAACGTTTGGCGAGGTCGCGGTAATCCAGCCACCCGTGGGCTCGTCCGGGACCTTGCTGCCAACTTCCCAGATGAACTTCGTAGGCATTGAAGGGTTGACGCAACGGATCGACGTCGGCGCGGGCTCGCATCCAATCGTTGTCTTGCCATTGATATTGGTTCAGGTCCGCCACGATCGAAGCGGTCAAGGGCGGCAGTTCGGCGGCAAAGCCCAACGGATCGGACTTGTCGACCCACTCGCCATGCTCGGTTTGGATGCGAAACTTATAGCGATCGCCCGCCTTGGCACCAGGAATGAACAGCTCCCAAATGCCCATGTAGGGATGGACCCGCATCACCGACTGGCGACCGTCCCATGCGTTGAAATCCCCCACCACCTGAACCGTTCGGGCATTCGGAGCCCAAACGGCAAAGTTCACGCCGGCTCCCGCGGGATCGTCACCCACCGTGCGGACCTGCGCGCCTAAGCGGTTGTACAGTTCGTGGTGATTGCCTTCGCCGATGAGGTATCGGTCAAAGTCAGTCAGGATCGTTGGAACGGCGTAAGGATCTTGCATGTCAACAATTTCACCAGTTCGGCGGGCGACTTGAAAGGTGTAACCAGGATGGTTGCCGGCGGCTGCGGAGGGGTCTGTTTCGGGGCCGTGCGAGGCACCCCGCTGAGTAAACACATCCGGTGCCAACTCCGCGGGACAGATCGCTTCGAAAAACCCCGCGGGGTGGATCTTCTGCATCGGTCGACGAGTACCCGCCGCGCGATCCACCACCCACATCGCTTGCGAATCAGGTTGGAAACTGCGGACGGCAACCGCCGGTCGACCCTGGTAGTCTATCCCATGCGGTCCCAAGATCGATCCAGGGTCCGGACAAGTACCAGAAACCAAGCTGCCAATTTGGGAGAGCGTTAATTCGGTATGCATGGCAATCCATAGCCAACGGGCCAAGCCCGAGTGTGAAAGGTAAAACGTAAGTAGATCAAGGGGGCAGCCGGCGGATCACGCGGGGAGGGTTAGCGGATCCACCGACCGGACGAAGGGTTGCGGAGAATCAAGCAAGCGCCAAATCGGCTGGCCCATATCGGCGTTTTGGCGCTTGCGAGCCGCACTGCGAGAGCAACCAGCGACGCAAACGGTCGGCCGGCATGGCCGCGGCGCGTGACGGTTGCGGCGTGACCGCGGCGGGCGACCGACCGGCTGGCGTCAATTCCGCCCCCGTATCGCCCGGCACCGTGGGCTCGTATCCCGTGACTTTGGTTGCCGACACTAGGCAGGCATGCACCTGGTGGAATCGCAACGCGTGATCCACGCGACGCCACAGGTCCGCATTCTCCACCGGAACAATGCGACCAAAGTTCTCCCATTGAAACCCATTTTCTCGCCAACGGTGCAGCGAATCTCGCAGCCCGCGAATGACATATCGGCTGGTCGAGATCAATGTCACGCTGGCGGCGCCTTCGATCGCTTCCAGACCACGCACGACGGCCAACAACGCTAACCGGTTGGGACTGCCAAACTCTTTTTCCTGGATGTCCAACTGCGTTTCGCCGACGGCGGTCTCGAGCGTAAAACGCCAAGAGCCAACGGTATCGGATGCAGGGATTGCTTCACAAACGAGCAAGTATTCGGAAAGAGCGGGCGTCTCTGCGGCTGCGGATGGATCACCGTCAGTTGCGGGATCAGCGGAAAGCGGAAGTTGAGAGTTGGAAAATTGACGGAATGCGACCACGAATTCGTTCCCCTTTAGCGATTGACTCGGATCCATCCGCAACACTTCGTCCAGCGGCTCCCCAAGCGGGAACCAGCTGCGTACAGGGTTTCATCGACGGACACGGCAAAACCACGCAACCCAACTGCACGAAAAACCTTGCCCAGTCGGAAGCGACGCCCTACCGCACATACTTTCCGCAAAACCCGCAGCCGAACCGTTCGAAACGCATTACAATGGATCCTTTCACCCGCCTCTTTACACCTCACCTCTACCCGATTGAAAGAGCCCCGTCCATGCAACTTCGCCAACTTGATCGTCGCGACTTTCTGCGATTTTCCTCCGCAGCGGCCGCCGCGGTGACCTGTGCCGGCTCGCTGGTCAGCCGCGGTTGGGCTGACAAACCGGCTTCTGGTGCAGCCCCCTTCAAGATCTCGCTCGCCCAGTGGTCGCTGCACCGCTCGCTACGTGGCGGCAAACTGGACAACCTCGACTTCGCCAAAACGACCAAAGACGCCTTCGGCATCGATGCGGTGGAATACGTCAATCAGTTCTTCAAGGACAAGGCTCGCGATCAAAAGTACTTGGCCGACATGAAACAACGCGCCGCGGACAACGGCGTCCGCAGTCTGCTGATCATGTGCGATGGCGAAGGCCAACTGGGCGATGCCAACGAAGACCGACGCAAGCAAGCGGTCGAGAACCATTACAAGTGGGTCGAAGCGGCCAAGTTCCTCGGCTGTCACTCGATCCGCGTCAACGCCGGCTCAAGCGGCACCTACGAAGAACAGCAGCAGCGGGCCGCCGATGGCTTGCGGGCGCTGAGCGAATTTGCCAAACCGATGGGCTTGAACGTGATCGTCGAAAACCACGGCGGCCTGAGCAGCAACGGCAAGTGGTTGGCGTCGGTGATCAAGTCGGTCGGCTTGGATAACTGCGGGACGCTGCCCGACTTTGGCAACTTCCGTATTCGTGGTGGCGACAAGCCGGAAATCTACGATCGCTACCTGGGGGTCCAAGAATTGATGCCGTACGCCAAAGCGGTCAGCGCGAAGACGTACGACTTTGACGAAGAGGGCAACGAGAAGTCGATCGATTATGAAAAGATGATGGACATCGTGCTGGCTCACAACTACCACGGCTATGTCGGCATCGAATACGAAGGCAGACGTTTGGACGAGTTCGAAGGAATCAAACTCAGCAAGGCGCTGCTCCAGCGCGTTGCGAATCGCGTCCCCGCCTAAGCAGCCGACGTCGACCTTGACGTCAACGACATCGATTTGCTGCCAAGAACGCCTGCCATGCTTGCCGCGGCAGGCGTTCGTTGCATTTTGCATCGCCCACTAGGCCGTCTTTCTGGAAGCCCTCCGATGATCCGCCGGATGCTTTGCTGCTTGCTGTTGCTGACCGAGTTCACTGTCGTCGAGGCGCTCGAGCCGGAAGACTCCGAACGTCTGTTTGTCACCAAGCTTCAACCCCTGCTGATCAGCAAGTGCGGTGGTTGTCATGGCGAGGACACGGAGGACTTGAAGGGTCAGTTCGACATGCGGTCGCGGGCGGCGATGCTGGCCGGCGGTGAATCAGAAACGCCGGCCATCGTGCCGGGCAAGGCGGCCGAAAGCCTGTTGGTCAAGGCGATCGAGTGGCGCGAAGGCTGGGAGATGCCGCCCAAAGAAAATGATCGCTTGACGACACAACAAATCGATTGGGTCCGGCAATGGATCGACGCGGGGGCTCCCTGGCCCACCGACAAAGCGGCCGCGGAAATCATGCGAGCGGCTGCCGACTCCGCGACCGATGCCGACGGGGTGTTGGTTTCGACCAGCGGAGGCACGACCGATAGTTGGACGACGCGACGGTACGCCCCGGAGGACCTGTGGGCGTATCAGCCCCTGCAAGATAGCGAAGTGCCTTGGGAGTTTGCCAACGGTTCAACCAATCCGATCGATGCGTTCATCAATCGTGAGTTGGCCGCCGCGGAGATGGAACCGCTACCGCCAGCAGACGATGCCACGCTGCTGCGGCGTTTGACGTATGACTTGACCGGTTTACCACCCACCGCCGCCGAACTGGCTTCCTTTGATACCTCCTCCGCGGCCGCCTATCGTCGCCGCGTGGAAGAACTGCTCGCGCGGCCGCAGTACGGCGAACGTTGGGCACAGCATTGGCTCGACGTGGTGCGCTATGCCGATACGGCGGGCTTTGCCAACGATCATCTGCGACCGCATGCGTGGCGCTATCGCGACTATGTCATCCGAGCCTTCAACAATGACAAACCGTATGATCAATTCATTCGCGAACAAATCGCCGGCGATGAAATCGATCCTTCCAATCCCGAACATCTGATCGCCGTCGGGTTCTTGCGGATGGGGCCGTGGGAACATACGGCGATGAGTGTCCCCGCGGTCACGCGTCAGCAATTCCTCGATGACGTCACCAACAGCGTCGGAGTCACGTTTCTGGGACATGAACTGCGTTGTGCCAAGTGCCACGACCACAAGTTCGACCCGATCCCAACGCGTGACTACTACGGCATGCAAGCTATCTTTTCTCCGGTGCAATTCACAGATCGGGACGTGCCGTTTTTGCCGGAAGAAAACCTTGCGGGCTTTGAGAGCGGCCGCCAGCGGATCGCCAGCCTGCAGCAGGTGCCCGGCGTGCAGAGCCTGCGGACGCTTCCCAAAGCGGAGTGGCCGGTGGAGTCCTTTGATGAGGACACCGACCAAAAGGGACGCGATAAAGTTCGCCGCAAACGGACACAGGCTCTCGAGCGAGAAGCGGCAAGGTTTCTGCCGCGGGCGATGAGTGTCTACAGCGGCCCGCCGCGTCCCTACAGTTCGAATCAGACGCACCACCCATTGCCACCGCGGGCAAAACGGCAGGGCAACGCGGAGCCAACTCATATCCTGACCGGCGGTTCGATTGAAACGCCGGCCGAAGCGGTCCAGCCGGCGGTGTTGAGCGTTGTGCGCATCGACGACGAACCGTTCAAAGTTCCTGACTCGCTGGTCGGGCGCCGAGCCGCGCTGGCCGAGTGGCTGACCGCGGGCGAAAACCCGTTGACCGCGCGGGTGATGGTGAACCGAGTCTGGCAAGCCCACTTTGGAACCGCACTGGCGGGTAACCCGAATAACTTTGGTGCCACGGGCAAGAAACCGACCCACCCGGAACTACTCGACTTCTTGGCGAAAGAGTTTGTTCGCCATGGTTGGTCGATCAAGAAACTGCACGAACGGATCGTGACCAGCGACGCGTGGCGGCGATCGAGCGGTCCGCTACCCGATGCCGCGGCGACACGCGATCCCGAAAATCGACTGCTCTCGGTTTTCCCACCGCGACGGCTGACGGCGGAAGAACTGCGAGACACAATGTTAATGGCTTCGGGCGAACTGAATCTCCAAGGCGGCGGCTTGCCGGCTCGTCCCGAGATCCACCTGGAAGTGGCGATGCAGCCGCGGCACATCATGGGCTCGGTCGCGCCGGCTTATCAAGCCGCGGCGACGCCCGCACAGCGTCACCAACGCACGGTCTATACCGAACGGATTCGCACGCTGCGCGATCCACTGCTGGAGGTCTTCAATCAACCGGGACCCGATGTGTCGTGTGAACGCCGCGATGCCTCGACCATCACACCGCAAGCATTCACGTTGCTGAACAGCCAAAACAGTTTCGACCGCGCGCTGGCTCTGGCCGATCGAGTTCGCCGGTATTGCGAAGAGGGACCGCGAGCCGCCAAGCCGGCACGACAGATTGCCCAAGCGTTCCTCTGGACACTCGGACGCCAACCAACCGACGCCGAAGCAACCGCCTGTCTGGCGCATTTTCAGGCCATGCTTGCCGTCCACCAACAAACGGCGCCGACGAAAACCGAATTGCCGATGCACGTGGTACGGGAGATGGTCGAAGAGATGACCGGTTTGACTTTCTACTGGGTGGAAGACCTCGACCTGTATCACCACTTTACGCCAGATCTAAAACCGACCGATGTCGATGCCGCCACGCGTGCGCTGGCGGAAGTCGCGTTGGTGCTGTTTAACAGCAACGAGTTTGCCTACCTCTATTAATACCTCCGTTGGTGGTTGCTTTTCATGCCTTGTTTGCCCTACTCGCGACGTGAATTCCTGTATGGCTTGGGTGCCTCGCTGGGCAGTCTGGCGCTGACCGATGCGCTGGCACTTGATACTGCGGTCGTGCAATCGGCAGGACCGTTGGCCCCTAAAGAACCCCATCTGCCGGCCAAAGCCAAGGCCTGCATCATGCTGTACATGGCGGGCGGGCCGAGCCACATCGATACCTTTGACCCGAAGCCGAAGCTGGATGAACTGGACGGGCAGAAATTCGTTCGCAACGACAAATTTGCCTCCGCGATGGCTTCGGGACAACGCTACTTCGTGCGCAGCCCCTTCAAGACGCGGCAGGTCGGCGAGTCGGGCATGTGGATGTCGGCTCCGTTTGAGCATCTGCCGCGAGTGGCCGATGAGTTGTGTTTGTACCGCGGTTGCCAAGCCGAATCGATCAACCATCCGACGGCCAACTACCACATGAACACCGGCAATCGCTTCGGTGGCGATCCCGGCTTGGGCGCTTGGGTGACCTACGGTTTGGGTTCGGAAAACCAAGACCTTCCCGGCTACATCGTGTTGCCCGAAGTAGCCTATCCACAGGGCGGCGCGGCGAACTGGTCCAACGGATTCTTGCCGCCCTATTTCCAAGGCACCACCTTGCGACCAACCGGCTCGCCGATCCTTGACCTGTTCCCGCCCGCCGGCGTTTCTCGCGAGCGACAACGCAAGAACCTCGACCTGCTGGCGGAGCTGAATCATCGACATGCCCAGCAGCATCCCGAACACGCCGAACTCGAAGCCCGCATCGCCAACTACGAGTTGACTTTTCGGATGCAGATGGAAGTCCCCGGTATTCTCGATTTGAAGCAAGAGACGGCCGAGACGCGGCGACGCTACGGTTTGGAAAATCCGCAGACCCGCGATTTCGGTCGACGCTGTCTGCTGGCGCGGCGGCTGGTCGAACAAGGCGTCCGATTCGTGCAGGTTTACACCGCCGGCTGGGATTCCCACGACTACATCGAGCGCGCGCATTCGCAGCGCATTCTGGCGATCGATCAACCGTTCACCGCCTTGATCGAAGACCTCAAGATGCGCGACATGCTGGACGAAACGCTGGTTGTTTGGACCGGCGAGTTCGGACGTAGCCCCGACAATGGCCAGCGCGGGGGCGGGCAACGCGCCGGACGTGACCACAATGCCAAAGCGATGTCGATGCTGCTGGCCGGGGGCGGAGTGAACGCCGGAGCGGTCGTCGGGGCGACCGATGAAATCGGGCAGGAGGCGGTGGAGTGCGTCCATCCGATTCGCGACCTGCACGTCACGCTGCTGCGGCTGTTGGGGTTGGATGACAACAAGCTGACCTATTTCCATGGCGGTCGGTATAAGCAATTGTCGCAGACCGGTGGCCAGCCGATCGCGGAGCTGCTGCGGTCTTGAACCACCAGTCTTGAACCACCGATCCGCAAGCGACTGGGGGCACGCGGATACCGTCGCCGCAGCAGCCTTGCCCGAGCGGTTGGCGTCAGCGACTACAATACAGCTTCGTCACGCTCTGCTTGCTTGGCAGGGAATCTTTCTGCTCTGCTTTGCTCTGCTTTGCTCTGCTTTGTTCAGCTCTGCTCAGGACGACTTTATGCACCTTCCAATTCTTCGTTATGTTGTGGTCTGTATCGTGGGAACGCTTTATGGGGCGATGGGCCACGCGATGAACACACTGGACGCCCAATCGCCCGACACTCCGTCGGGTAAGCCGCGGTGGTCGATTGCCATTCATGGCGGTGCCGGTGGCGCGTCCGACAAGTGGACCGACGAGCGACGGCAAGCGCGACGCGAGGGGTTGGAAAAGGCCCTGCAGATCGGCCGCGACCTGTTAGCCAATGGTCGGCCGTCGCTCGAAGCGGTTGAAGCGGTGATTCGTTCGCTGGAAGACAACGCACGCTTTAATGCCGGCCGCGGCGCCGTGCTGACCAACGCGGGCCGAGCCGAACTGGATGCGTCGATCATGGATGGAGCGACCGCCAAGTGTGGCGCGGTCGCTGGCGTGACCGCCGTTCAAAATCCGATTTCGCTGGCGCGGATGGTGATGACCGACACGCCGCACGTGCTGTTGGCCGGACCGGGTGCGGATGCCTTTGCCGTCGCTCAAAACGTTCCCCAGGTGCCGCCCGATTACTTTCTCAGCTACCGCTTTCCTGGCGCCGATAACGACGATGATCGCGACGACTTTCACCTGGGGACCGTCGGTTGCGCGGCACTCGACACGATGGGCAATTTAGCGGCGGGAACCAGCACCGGCGGGACTTCGAAAAAGCTGCCGGGTCGGATTGGCGATTCTCCGATCGTCGGTGCGGGAACGTTTGCCGACAATCAAACGTGTGCCGTGTCGGGAACCGGGATCGGCGAAGAATTCATTCGACATGCCGTGGCCTACGACATCGCCGCACAGATGCGGTACGCCGGCAAATCGTTGGAAGCGGCCGTCACCCACGTGATGACGCAGCGTTTGAAAGCGAACGACGGCGGCGTCATCGGTGTTGCTCGCGACGGAACGGTGGTGATGCAGCACAACACGCCGGGAATGAGCTGTGGGATGGCCGACAGCAGCGGCCGGTTTGCCGTTTTCTTCGCACTCGAAAACGGAGGGCGCCCCTTCACGTCGGGACCCGATCGAGGAACAACCGACGCGCCGGAGACCGCTTTGGCGGCTGGTGAAGATCCCGATATCAAGGAAATCACGCTGCTAATCCAGCGGCAACAGCGCGACTGGAACGCAGGCAACATCGACCACTTTATGGACGCCTATTGGCGGAGCGAAGAACTGACGTTCTCGTCCGGTGGGCAAGTCACGCGAGGCTGGGACGCCACCATCGCGCGTTACAAAAATCGCTATCCCGATGCCCAAACGATGGGCCAAGTCCGATTCAGCGAACTTGAGTTTTTGCGATTGGACGGCGCGGCGATGCAAGTCCAAGGCGTGTGGCAACTGAGCCGCGAAGCCGAACCGATCGGCGGACGATTTACGCTGATCTTTCGCAAGCAACAGGCGGGCTGGCGGATCGTGCACGACCACACCTCCGTCCAGGCCGACTAAGCAGCGGAGCGCTCTGCTTGGTCTCCGGCAAAGCTGCCGCGTGCCCTCTCTATTGGACGACCGTTGCTTGAGAAAGTCAGCCTCTGGCCTCGTTTCACGTTGTGCACCGCCGAAACCTGCAGGCTGTCAATGTCACCGCGGCTAACGCCAATGCGGCTCATCTACCCGATGACTCCAGTCTGCCGTCTGTTAGCGCGCGATTAACGGAACGGAGCCGGACGCGAACGCATTCTGGCAGATTCAATCCACCGCCAACGGTCGCAGAAACACTATGATATTGCGAATCAGTCTCAACAAGTGTTGCAACGCCGGTCGTTTTACGCAACAATCGGTGCGTAAAAGCCGTTAGCTGACCCTTCTGCCCTCGCACCGCTGACCGATACGTTGGAGATCATGACGGACAAACCCCTCGACTTGCCGCCGGCCACCCCTGCTGCCGTCGGCGGCGGGAGTGCAAATCCGCTGTTACCGAAAATCATCCGATTCAATGAACTTTCGCGGTGCGGAGATGAGATCTGGATTGAGAACGAAGGGCAACTTTACCGGTTGCGTCGAACGCGGCAGGGCAAACTGATTCTCACCAAGTAGCCTTCCGCCAGTTAAGCGATTTACGTGCACGAGTCGCTGCTCTACGGCACGCCGTTTGCGATCCCCTGGACCTTCGTAACGCTGAACTCGGAACGTCGTTTCTGCACAGTTTGACGGCACCATCCTGAAAGATCGGCAGTGTCGACTTTCCATTGAGCAAGCGGCTCGTTTTCGATGGGCTTGACTGCCTAGCACTGACGACCAAAGCGGACGGCGTTGCGCTGGATTGTCCATCAAGGCAGATGCAATCACCAAGTTACGCGTGATGCTAAAGGAAACGTGAATGACCAAGCTGGAGTTGCCCCGCCCGAAATCGTCACAGCCAACGTGGCTCCCCAGTCCACTGGAGATTCAAACGGAGTGCGCCAAAATTCGCGCCACCTGGAGTGAACTCGAAAGGGAGCGGCGGTTTGTGGGACGATGCGACCAAGTGGATGACACCGAGTCTTCTTCGCCAAACGACCGCCTGGCAACGCCTCTCAATGCTTCAGCCTGAGAAAACTCCCTGGGCGTTTGACTTCATCACCAGGCTGCCGGCGGTGCTCAACAAGAACTTCATCGTTCGAGGCTCAGGATTTCGGCCCGAGCGAAGCTGCACAGTGTCCACTGGATTAACCGACCAGCATTAGCGGCCGTTTTGGGCAGCGAGAACCGTGGCTATCGCCAATAGGGCTGCCCCGCGTGCGGCTTTTCGGCTATCGACTCTTTCAGGGCAGCGAGAACTGCCTGGTCAGCACGCTGTGGATGCTGGTAACAAGCGCCGAAACGGGAATGGGTTTCAAATGATAAGGCTCGATCGGACGGTCAAAGTAATGGGGACTGCGACGCGATAACGCAATCACGGGAACGCGGGGAAACCCCTGTTCGTCAAGGCAAGCACTCAACACATGCTGCCCCCGGTCGTCAGGCAAAACAGGTTCCAAGATCAACAAGTCGGGCGGGTTCCACCACAGCCTCTCAAGACAGACGCTGGGACTGTTCGTGCTGAAGACACTGAAACCGCAACGTTGCAAATAGCGACGAAAGGTACAGAGCAGATCATCATCTGAATCTAAATGCATCAATTCAATGGCCACAACATCGCCCTTCGAGCCCCAACAGTGGAAACAAACCAGCGAGATCCGGGAAAGCAAACCGTATGCCGCCGGCAGCGGCAGGTATTCAACCGTAGGTTTTCGCAGGCTTTTCGTTCAGCCAACGGGCTTGCTCGCAGCAACAGAGCGTGCCGCAATGCACATCTGCACGCTTTTCTTAAAAAAATGAGGCGATTGCCGCACGCCAAGCAGAGAAACCGAAGCACCCCGTTGCAACTACGTCGGTGCCGGGGCTCTGTTCCGGTGGAAAGCACCGCGGCGAGTACCCCGCGCTGAGTCATCCTGGACGACTGGCAACCCGCAGCGAAACGTCGGTGCGACTTACTCAGACCGAATGGATCGTTTCGAGTTCTGGCATTTCGACGCACGCCGGGATCGGCGATTGGGTGGCCAGGGGCAAGGTAATCAGGAAAGAAGCTCCCCCCGAGAACCGGCGATCGATTTCCAATTCTCCATGGTGCAGTGCCACGATCCGTTTGCTGATCGCCAGCCCCAGTCCGGTCCCTTCTTGTTTTGTCGTGTAAAACGGTTCGAAGGCTTTGCTTCGCTGTTGCTCGGTAAAGCCTGGCCCGTTGTCGCGAAAGGTCAGCTCCAATGCCGGCAGGCCATGCAGCGTCGAGCGGCTGGTCGCAACCGAAATGACCGGCTGGGTATCGCAAGCCGCCATCGCGTTTTCTATCAGGTTACGAAAGACTTGTTCGATCCGATGAGGGTCCAACTGGCATGCGAAGTCCTCTCCTTGGAAACGAAGCGACGCATTGTGTTGCTCGGCGGCCGGCTGCACGCTTTCCCAACTTTTCCAAATCACTTCTTGAATCGAGCAAGTTTCGCAGCGCAGTTTGAGCGGACCGCTGAAGGCCCTCAGTTCCTCAAACATCCGGCAGAGACTTTGGTTGGCCGAATCGATTCCCAAGATATCTTCCAGCAGATCGGAATCGTCTTCGACGCTCAGCTTGAGCAGATCGACGCGAGCCTGGATGCGCTGCAGTGCGTTGCGACTTTCGTGAGCCACCGATGCGACGGCTTGCCCGACCGCCGCCAGCCGTTCGGCTTGAGCGGCCCGTTGCCGCGCTTCGGCCAATTCCTTCACCCGTTGCAAGCTAGCGCGGAGGCTGGCGGGATGGATCGGTTTCAGGATATAGTCCGACGCGCCGTGTCGCAGTGCGTTGATACTGCCTTCTAAATCGGCATGCCCGGTGACGATGATGCGTGCCGTTTCCGGAGCGCGAGTTGTCAATTGAGGCAACAAGCCGTCCGCCATGTCATCGGGCAGCCGCCGATCGAGGACAATGGCAAGGAATTGGTCCAGGTCGGGATGGGCCAAGGTCTGCGCCGCCGTGCTCACTCCCGTCACGGTATATCCATCAAGCGCTAAAATGTCGCACAGATTTTCGCGAGTGTCCGAGTCGTCTTCAACAACAAGCACGCGATAGGTGGTTGAAGGGAGCGAGTGAAACATGGGAAAAACCTTAGGAAGAAGCAAACAAAATGGTAAAAATCTCAAAAACGCCAGCTTGAGCGGACTCCGTCAGACAGGGTGAACTTTTCCCTAAGTTGCTTCGATACACGGACCGGATGGACACGGACCGGACTGTTCCTCAGTCGACCACGGACCCAATACTCCGCAAGATTTCTGGAAAATCGACCGGCTTACGGACGACCTGCCGGATCCCGGCTCGCAACGCGTCCTCCGCAACCCCATCGCCGGCGAATGCGGTCACCAAAAAAGCCGCCGTGTTGGGCTGAAGGCTACGGATGTTTCGATACAGCGTCAGGCCATCCATACCGGGCATTTTCATGTCCAGCAAAGCGATGTCGAATCGGTATTGCCGCACCAGTTCCAGCGCCGTCGGGCCATCGGCCGCGGTACTGGTTTGGTATCCCAGATCGCAAAGAATGTCCGAGACGTTGGTGCGGATGTCTTCGTCGTCGTCGACAATCAAAACCGATGTCATCGAGGTACGCATCTTAACTCCTCCCTTTGAAGTGAAGCGAATTCTAACGGCAGTTCCACCACGAACTCGCTTCCCCAATCCACTCGGCTGGTAACGGACAAACAGCCGTCGTGCCGTTGCACAACCGCTTCGCAGATGGCCAGTCCCAAACCAATCGCGTGTTTCTTCGTCGTAAACAGCGGATCTATAATCCGATGCAAATCTTGCTGGGCGATACCAACGCCGGTGTCTGCTATCAGCAACCGGACTTTACCCCCCACCGACTGCAAAATCAAACGCAGTGTCCCCCCACCCGGCATCGCCTCTTTGGCATTTCGAATCAAGTGCGCCATCATGACCGACATCTGCTCAACGTCGAAGCAGCCCTCCGGCAAGGCCGGATCGAAGTGCATGATAACGTCAATATCGGAGGGCAGATTCTGTTCGCTGATCGCTTGTTTAAGTTGTGCCGCCAAATCGACCGGCTGGGGCGTACCGCTGGGCAGAGTCGCAAAGTCTTGCAGCGAGCGAATCGTCGTTTCCGCCGCCTCGGCTTGACGCCGAATACGGCCTAGCTGCTCTCCCAGCTTTTCCGGTCTCAGCGGTACCTCGCGGACAAGGTAATACGTCGACGTCATTAACATGTTCAGCGGGCTGCGGAGTTCGACGGCGATTTCAAAGGCCATCTGCCGCAACGCCTCGAGTCGCTGCTCTCTTTGCTCACGCTGCTGTTGGGCCGTCCGGAAGGCTTCTTGTATCAACGCGGCCTCGAGTTCGAATCGCACCGCCAGTGCCGACTCGTCGCCGTCGGCTTGCGCGGCCGGACCGCCAACGCCGATGCGGAATTGGCGCTGAACTTGCCCGCGAAGCTCCAGCAACGCCATCTGCAGACGCAGCGGAGTGAACTGCATGCCAGCGTGCAAGTAGCCTAATTGGCAGCAACGCGCCGCATCGCGATCATCGCCAGGGGGGGTCCGCAGCATTGCCTCCAACCAGTCTGCAACCGCACTGATCAGCCGGCTCGCTGCGGCATTCGGTGGGTTGAAACATCCGGAATCAACACAACCACATGCCTCCAGACGCGCGACATACCTCCGCGCCCATTCGCTAATCAACCCTTGCGGAATGCTTGCGTCGCAAAATTCTTGCAGTTCCGCCCGACGACTCCAGCCCAGCTCGCGGAGGCAATCCCGATAAGTCTCCCCGATGTCTTGCCCACAAGAGGCGCTACCACCGACTCGAAAAGCGTGCCCTGGCAACGCAAGGGAAGCGATTTCTTGACCACCATCGGTTGGCCAACTATCGCCCTGCAGAGCCTCAAGCATTTTTTCGCCTGGGTTCAACACATCGCGGGATTCACCGTCCTGGCCACAATTAAACAAGCTCCGATCTCCGTTTCTCAATTTCGCTTGCCGAAGAATATGACAGCCATGTCCTCGGGCTCAACTGCGGTCATTTTAAGTCGCATTCGGTGATCCCCAAGTCACAAACAACCTCCACGGTCTGCCAGACTTTTCCTTTGCATCTTGTAAGGAATTTCCCGACCCTAACGGAACCCCTGGGGATCTGCTAATATCGACTCCTATTCCATGGACAGCACTCGTTTCACGGAAGCTTGCTGAACGCCTTAGCCCCTGCCTCCAACCGGTTCCCTTCGCTCCCGAGACTTTCGGTCGACAACCGTTCGAATCGGTTCTTCGAATACAGTCGGCAACGGCGAGAATCGTAGGACGGCTGCCGTTGGCTCGCCAAGCATTTTGCGGCCGGCGTTTTGGCGGTACGCACTGCCCGTTGAAGGACGAAGGACGATGAACCACGGTGCAACTCTACCTGACGCCGCGTCATCAGGCGATGATCATTCAAGTCAATCCGCCCTTGCGGAACAGGCCATTCGAGCGGCGATTATGGATCGGCTTGGATCCTGCCCAACTTTTTTCATGCTTGGCAGAGTAGCGACCTCCGTGGTCGAAAATCTGTGGCGACAAACTGAATTTGCCTACCTCGACAATCCGCTTCCCGAGGGCCTCAAGGAACGACTGTTCACATACCTGTCGCGTTACTGCCAATCACCCTACTGCGTTGCCCGACATGCCGCCTCCTTGACGAAACTTCACGCGGCGTTTGAAGCCAGCAACGACGTGGAACCACAATCGCTAAACGAACCTCCAGCACACCTGACCGCCACCGGGATCGTGGCGATGCTGAACCAGCCGGCGCGATCGGCAGACGAGCTGGATGAAGACATTGCCTGCCTGGCCAAGCTGTCTGAGCCGCTGGCACAATGGCCCGAAGAGGGCTCGGACATGGCGAACAGTCTGTTTCACTGCGCGGTGTCGATCTTTCTTGGCGATGCGTCGTCAAGCAAATGCCAAACCGCCATTGGCCAAGCTCTGGACGACTCGCTGCAACCGTGGTTATTGGTTTTTCTCTCGTTTGTTCGATCCGCACATTTCTGGGTCGAAACGCACAGCGAGCTGCGGCTTGAACCGGAGCTTGAGCAATTCCTGCGGCAGCAACCTTTGTTGGCCCAGTGGATCGAAACCTACCGCGAACGGGTCACAAGCGAACGCCTGGACAGCATCGGGGAAGAAAACCGAGTGCTGAAACAGCAATGCGATGCCGCGGAGCAACTACTGTTCGTGCAGGAACGTGCGATGGCGTCGACGTCCAACGGCATCCTGATCACCGATCCGCTCCTTGATGACAATCCGATCATTTACTGCAATCCAGCCGCCGAGGCGATTACCGGATACAACTGCCAAGAGATACTGGAGCGCAACTGTCGTTTTTTACAAGGCGAGGACCGCGATCAAACTGCCCTGAAGGTGATGCG
>Ga0102932_1000648_pt1 | contig 17474 bp, 15 predicted proteins | sample SalPonR1_C_D2_MG_FD_78212 | JGI IMG/M metagenome (GOLD analysis project Ga0102932, IMG submission 78212) | Salt pond soil microbial communities from South San Francisco under conditions of wetland restoration - Salt Pond MetaG R1_C_D2_MG | ecosystem: Environmental > Aquatic > Marine > Intertidal...
CGAGCTGCAGGCGGCAGACGCGGTACTCCGGAGGGACTGGGGAGGAGACCTCCGGCCTTTCGAAGGGGGAATGGCGGGGGCATGAGGGGGTGTCGGGATGATGGCAGAAACCACGAACAAGTTGATTGAGCTTATTTCTGCGATTGCAAAGCCGAGCCACTTTTTTTTGGCTAGCTTTTTCGTTTCGACGCTAATTCTACTTGATCCTTATGGTTTGTCTGAGAACTTGGGCATCACTGAGCATGTTGAAAAACATCGTTTCTACTTTGTTATTGTCTCACTGCTTTTTGGTTCAATAGTCCTGTTTTCTCTTCTTGAGCAGCTTTTGCCTACCGCAAGATCTGTCTTTTCCGGGCTGAAGGCTCGGGTCAAGACATTTGTTTTGCCGATTGGTGATGGAGAAAAGATGTTGCTTTTGGCTATGGAGCAAAAGCGACCGAACTCACTTCGAATGAACGTTGAACATCCGTCTGTAATCGAACTTAGAAAACTCGATTTGATCGAATACGCTGCTATCTCAATTTCAAGTGATTTTCAGCATTTCAAACTAACTAGATTAGGCGCCCTTGCGGCTGGTCGAATCGGCACGAACTTTTTGAATAAATTTGAAATCAACACGGTTTCGGAATTCCTGCACGATGTCACGGGCCTTCATCCCAAAGAAAATCCTTACAAATCGCTTTGACACAAAAAAATTTAGTGATTGGCTACTGAAGTAGGATCGAGCCATCCTTACCCCAAAATCCCTGGCCAGTTGGCCTCACCCTTGGCGATGTTGCCGGGCATGTCCTCGAGCCACAACTCGCGGGCGCGTAGGTTGGCGTTGAGGTAGAGCCTGGCATCAACGATCGTCCAGGCCTCGGGGGTTGTTGGCGCGAGGTAACCGCGGGAGGCGGCGAAGGCGCAGTAGCCTCCGAAGGCGGGGGCGTAGGCGGCTGGATTGGCGGCGAAGGCGTCGGCTGAGACTTGGTCGGCAAAGCGCCAGATTGCGCCTTTGTATCGGGCGGTCACGTCGCCGCCTTCCACCGGGCCGCCCTTGGTGAAATAGCCGACAGGGTCGGAGCCGTCGATGGCGGCAAAGGCGCGGCGGTGCATCGGCGTTCATCCTTTTTCACGACTGTCGGTCAAAGTCGGGGTCTGACGCAACGGAAAGAAGGAGGGTGTTACAGGTCTCACAGGCTCGTGAAACGCCGTCATCGCCCGCAGCCCCTTGGCATTGGTTCCTGTCCCGCTTATACGCCCGGTTTGATCCCGAACAGCCGGAGGCCCATGATGCAGGGCAGCGCCAATCTCAACATCATGATCAAGGCCGCCCGCAAGGCGGGGCGGTCGCTCAACAAGGACTTCCGCGAGGTCGAGAACCTTCAGACCTCGGCCGCGAATGCCGCCGATTTCGTGACGCGCGCGGGCACAGCCGCCGGAGGGATCCTGCGCGATGACCTGACCGGGGCGCGGGGCACCTATGGCTATGTGGATATCAGCGGCGAGACCGAGGGCGAGGACCCGACGCGCCGCTGGCTGGTGAATTCGCTGGAAGGGTCCGCGAACTTTCTGCATGGCCAGCCGCATTTTTCGGTGTCGATCGCGCTTGAACACAAGGGGCAGATCGTGTCGGCCGTGGTGTTCGACCCGGCCAAGGACGAGATGTTCTATGCCGAAAAGGGCCAGGGTGCGTGGCTCAACGACAACAAGCGCATGCGCGTGTCGAGCCGGACCAAGTTGGTCGAGGCGGTTCTGGGCCACGCGGTGCCGTTCGGTGTGAAGCGGACATTGCCGGCGAGTTTGAAGGACCTGGCCCGCGTGATGCCGGAATGTTCCGGCCTGCGCGCATCGGGATCGACGGCGCTCGACCTGGCCTATGTTGCCGCGGGGCGGTTCGACGGGTTCTGGCAGCGCGAGGCGAAACTGGCCGACATGGCCGCCGGGCTGCTGATCGCCGCCGAGGCGGGTGCGCTGGTCGAAGGTGTGCGCCCGGGGCAGGACCCGTTGCGGGACGGGGCGGTGCTGTGCGCCAACAACCAGCTGTTCTCGGCATTGGCGAGGGTGATCCGCACCGCCGACTGAACGACGCGGATTGGCGATGATGGGCTGTCCAGTCTGATCCTCTTGTGTATCATGTCGCAGACCTGATCAGGAGGGAAGGATGCGTCCGACGCAGACAAGAGGCAGCCGGACCAAGCGAGCCCGCGGGCGCGGCAGGGGCGCGTCTGGCTATGTCGGTGTGTTTTACCGGTTTGCAATCAGCAATGCGGCCGGCGGTTTCCGGAGCCGTGATCCGTTTGCGGGCGAGAGGGCCTTGCCATGATCGTCTACGCGGTCTCCGCCGGGCAGGGCATTCTTGCCATCTCGCCGATGCCGGGCGTGGGGGGCGATTTTGCGGGCGATGTGCAGCACCTGATCGAATGGAAGCCCGCCCTGGTCGTGTCCCTGGTAAGCGAAGCGGAACTGGCGACAGCCGGAGCCACCGGGCTTGGGCCGCGTCTTGTCGATGCGGGCGCGCGGTGGGAACATTTGCCGATCCACGATTTCGGCGTGCCCGATGATGCCTTCGACGAGGCCTGGCCCGTGGTCAGTGCAAATGCCCGCCGCGCGCTGACGGGGGGTGGCCGTATTCTTGTGCATTGCCGGGGGGGCTGTGGTCGATCCGGCATGGTCGCGCTGCGCTTGATGATCGAGCTGGGGGAAGCCCCGGACGACGCCCTGGCCCGATTGCGGGCGGTGCGTCCCTGTGCGGTCGAAACGCCCCAGCAGATGGCTTGGGCGATGGCGGCCAAGCGCGCGCCGGCGGTCTTTGTGCGGCATGAAGACTGAGGCACTGACACATTAACTGAGCGTTTGCGGCGAAAATCGCGCCGCTGGGGCACTTCAGGCGGCTTGGGCTGTTTACCCCGAGCATGGCCAGGTGCAGGTTGGGTCAATATCGGCCTGGGCTGGGGGCGGCCAGGCATGTGCGGCCTCGAAGGTGATGGATGTGACTGATCAAACCGAAAAGCTTTCCTTCCGGGACGACCCCGGTGCGACCCGTTCCGTCTGGATCGCCGCGGCCCTGGTCATTGCGATCGTTGGCTGGATGGGCAGCGGCTATCTTTTGCCCTCCGCAGATCCGGGCGCACCGCTGGCCGGTGAGGCTCGAATAGAGCCTGTCGCGGTGGCGGTCGCACAATCCACGGTGCAGCCCGTGACGCTTTATTTCCAGGCCGAAGGCCAGGCCCAGCCTGACCGCGACAGCGCGATCCGCGTCGAGACCTCGGGGGATGTGGCTGAGGTTCTGGTTCAAAAGGGGGAGGAGGTTACCGACGGGGCGGTGATCGCCCGCCTTTCGCCGACCCGGGCCGATGCCGAACTGCTGCGCGCAAGAGAAGAGGTCACTCGAGCGCAACGCGAATTCGACAACGCCTCCACGCTGCTGGAACGCGGTGTTGCGACGTCCGACCGGGTGAGTGATGCCCGTGCAGCGCTCGCAGCGGCAGAGGCCGCACTTGCCGCAGCCGAACAGGCGATCGAATCGCTCGATATCACGGCACCCTTCGCGGGGCGGATCGAAAGGCTGTCGATTGACCCCGGCGAATTTGTCCAGGCGGGGGCCGAGGTCGGGCGGATCGTCGATAACCGGCCCTTGACCGTGACCCTTCAGGTTCCGCAACAGGCGCTTGGCCGAATCCGGGATGGCCAGACGGCAAATATCAGCTTCATCACCGGCGAGGAGCGGCAAGGCACCGTCAGCTTTGTCGGGACATCGGCGAATGCCGAGACCCGGACGTTCCTGGCCGAGATTGCCGTGCCCAATCCGGATGGTGCCATTCCGGCCGGGATTTCAGCCGAGATCACCATACCGACCGGCACGGCGCAGGCACATTTCGTGCAACCCTCCACTGTCTCGCTAAGCCCGGAGGGGCGGCTTGGGGTCAAGGCGGTGGACGACGACAACACGGTGGTATTCTACCCGGTGGACATTGTCCGCGCCGAGATCAACGGCATCTGGGTGACCGGCCTGCCCGAGACGGCGCAGATCATTACCGTCGGGCAGGGTTTCGTGAACGCAGGCGAGGTGGTCGCGCCGTCGCCGGCATCGAACGGGCTCGAGACGCAATCCACAGGAGACTGAGTCATGAACAGCATCATCGACGCTGCGTTCTCTCGTGGTCGGGTTGTCCTCATGGCGCTTGCCATGATTCTTGCCGTCGGGGCCTATGCCTATGTCTCGATCCCGAAGGAGGCCAACCCCGAGGTGCCGCTGCCGCTGGTCTATGTCTCGACCGGTCTCGAAGGGATCAGCCCGGCGGATGCGGAACGTCTGCTGATCGAACCGATGGAGACGGAGTTCGGAGCCATCACCGGCCTCGAGAAGATGGAGAGCCACGCCTCCGAGGGCTTTGCCAGCGTGCAGCTTGAATTCACGCCGGGCGGAGACATCGACGAGGCGCTCGACAAGGTGCGCGAAGCCGCCGATCGGGTCGAGGGCGACCTGCCGGAGGGCGCCTATGACCTGACGATCCTCGAGATCAACACCGCGCTGTTCCCGATCATCACCGCGATCATCTCGGGTCCGGTTCCCGAACGCACGCTGAACGATCTGGCAGACGAGGCGCAGGAGGCCATCGAGGGACTGGCGGGCGTTCTTGAGGTGGATATCGGCGGCGCGCGCGACGAGTTTCTCGAGGTGCTGATCGACCCGACGGTGTTCCAGACCTACAACCTGAGTTTCGATGAACTGATCGGACAGCTTCAGCGCAACAACCGGCTGATCGCCGCCGGGGCCATCGAAACCGGGGGCGGGCGGATCGTGCTCAAGGTGCCGGGGTTGATCGAAGATCTCGACGATGTGATGGAGATCCCGGTGAAGGTGCGCGGCGATGCCGTTGTCACCTTCGAGGATGTCGCAACCGTCCGGCGTACCTTTCAGGATCCGACCGGATTTGCCCGGATCGACGGGCAGCCGGCCTTGGCGCTGGAAGTCAAGAAGCGGTCTGGCGCCAATATTATCGACACCGTCGCGGCCACCAAGGCCGCACTGGAAGACCTGCGCACCGACTGGCCCGACAGTGTCGAGGTCACGTATCTTCAGGACCAGTCCGAGCAGGTCGAGACGTTGCTGTCGGATCTCGAGGCGAATGTCATCGCCGCGGTCATCCTTGTGATGATCGTGATCGTTGCAGCGCTCGGGATGCGGTCGGCGATCCTCGTGGGGCTTGCCATTCCGGGCGCCTTCCTGGCGGGCGTGACCGCGCTCTGGGCGATGGGCTACACGATGAACATCGTCGTCCTGTTTTCCCTGATCCTTGTCGTCGGGATGCTGGTCGACGGGGCGATCGTGACCACCGAACTGGCCGACAGGCGGTTGCAGGAAGGCGTGCCCCCGCGCGAGGCTTATGCCATGGCCGCCAAGCGCATGGCCTGGCCGATCATCGCCTCCACCGCGACGACGCTCAGCGTTTTCGTGCCGCTCCTGTTCTGGACCGGGATGGTTGGCGAGTTCATGAAGTTCCTGCCGATCACGGTGATCCTGACGCTCTTCGCCTCGCTTTTCATGGCGCTTGTCTTCATCCCCGTTCTCGGCGGGCTCATTGGCAGGCGACAGCCGCAGAAGGCCAGTGCAAAGCAGGCCCTTCACGAGGCGGAACACGGCGACCCGCGGCGCATCGGCGGGCTGACGGGCTGGTATGTGCGACGCCTGGAATGGGCGATCCTGCGGCCCGGCGCGACGGCGCTGCTGGCACTGGCGCTTCTGCTGGGGGGCTTTGGTCTTTATGGTCAATTCGGCCAGGGGCTGACCTTTTTCCCGTCGGTCGAGCCCGAGTTCATGCAGGTCCAGATCCGCGCGCGCGACAATTTCTCGATCTACGAACGCGATGCGCTGGTGCGCCGCGTCGAGGACCGCGTGCTGGAGTATGACGAGGTTGCGACGGTCTATGCCCGCTCGACCATGAGCGCGGGCCAGGGGGACGAGGAAACCATCGGTACGCTGCAACTGGAGCTGACCGACTGGGATACGCGCCGCCCCGCCGAAGAGATCGGTGCGGATATCCGGGAGGATGTCGCGGATATCGCGGGCATCGACGTGCAGGTGCAGACCGCGAGCGGCGGGCCGACCAGTGGCAAGCCGGTGAACCTGCAGATCGCGGCCCGCAACCCCGCGGTTCAGGCCGAGGCCGTCGAACAGGTTCTGGCGATCATGGACCGGATCGGCGGCTTCACCGACGTGACCGACACCCGGCCGTTGCCCGGTGTCGAGGTGTCGATCCTGGTCGATCGGGCCGAGGCCGCGCGCTACGGGGCCGATGTCAGCCTGCTCGGGCAGGCGGTTCAACTTCTGACCCAGGGCATCGCGGTGGCCGACTACCGCCCGAGCGATGCCGATGGCGAACTGGACATCCGGGTGCGGTTCCCGGCCGAGGAACGGACCCTGTCAGAACTTGGCAACCTGCGCGTTCCGACCTCTGCGGGGCTGGTGCCGATCTCGAATTTCGTGACATTCGCCCCTTCGGAACGGACGGGCACGATTACCCGGATCGACGAACAGCGCGTGGTGACGATCGAGGCCAATGTGGCCCCCGGCGTTCTGGTGAACGACCAGGTGACGGCGCTTCAGGCGGCGCTCGACAATGCCGATTTGCCCGAAGGGGTCAGCTACAGTTTCGCGGGCGAAGCAGAGGATCAGGCCGAGACCATGGCATTTCTCGTGACGGCCTTCGTGGCCGCGATCTTTCTGATGCTGGTGATCCTGGTGCTTCAGTTCAACAATTTCTACCAGGCCTTCGTGGTCATGAGCGCCATCGTGTTTTCGGTCGCCGGGGTGCTGCTGGGCCTGATCATCACCGGCCGCCCCTTCGGCGTCGTGATGGGCGGCATCGGCGTTATCGCGCTGGCCGGGATCGTGGTGAACAACAACATCGTGCTGATCGACACCTATAACGACCTCAAGCGGTCGGGCATGTCGCCGCGCGAGGCGGCGCTCCGGACCGGGGCGCAGCGTCTGCGACCGGTCGTCTTGACATCGGTCACCACGGCGCTCGGGCTGATGCCGATGGTCCTCGGAGCCAACCTGAACTTCTTCACGCGAGAGATCGTGTTCGGCGCGCCCTCGACGCAGTATTGGACCGAACTTTCGAGCGCCATTGTCGGCGGTCTGATCGTCGCGACCCTGCTGACCCTGATCCTCACGCCCGCCATGCTCATGCTTGTCGAGAAGCGGGAAAACAGCGGTGAGACACGCGCCGCGACCGTGCCCGGCGTGACCTGACTTGGATCGTCGCTGATCACGCCTGCCGGGTCTCGAGCGCGTAGTCCGCGAGGATTTCATGCTGTGCGCCGTCCGGCTTGAGGATCGACTGGTAAAGCTGAAAGTGCTCCACCGGAAAAGGTGTCCAGCGAAAGGCCGACAGATGCGCAAGCCTTTGCGGCAGGTCGATCATGGCATCTCGGGACAGGGATTTGGGAAGCCGGGCAATGGTGACATGCGGGCGAAATCGCCGCTTCTGAAAGTCCAGGCCGATGCTGCGCAAAGATCGGGTGACGGTCTTTTCAAGCTCCAGAAGTTGCGGGCAGCGCTCGACATCGGCGTAGATCACCTGTTGCGAGTGTTGCCCGAAGCTGCCGGCACCGACGATCTGCAGGTCAAAAACCGGCGCGCGTATCCTCGACAGGGCGAAATGGGCCTCTTCGACCGCCTCGTCGCGCTGATCGCCAAGAAAGCAGAGCGTCAGATGAAGGTTGTCTTCCGGGACGGGTCGTCCGGCCGCAAAGGCGTCCTGCATATCCATCAGCTCGGAGCGGGCGGTTTCCGGAAGGTCGATCGCTACAAAAACGCGCATGTTTGTCCTCGATCCGGATGTGACGAAGTTTCGGATGTCACTGACATGATGGCGCATCCCTCCATCTTGAAGACGTCAATCCGCAATTTAATGCATGCGCCAGCCGTCAACCGATCCGCCGCGAAACAGGCGCTTGATCCACATCAGCGCAGAGTTCCGGGGATCGCCGTAAGTCCTGCATGACACAGAACCCTTGCCCGGAGCTTTTGCAATGGCAATCACGGCAGGCACCGCGTCTTCGAAGGACATCCCGAGTTCGGCACTTCTTGGCTTTCTGGCCGTGACCTTCGGGATCACATGGGTCCTTATCGGGGTCTACATCGTTGCCCCGGACAGGGCTTCTGGATGGTTCGGCCAGATCAGCGGGTCGCATCCCTTCTTCTTTCTTGCCACCTGGGCTCCGGCGATCGCGGCCATCCTGGTCGTTTTCCTGTATCAAGGAACAGCCGGGCTACGCGCTTTCCTGTCGCGGCTCATGCTGTGGCGCGGCTCGATCAGCTGGGCGGCGTTCATCCTGTGCCTTCTGCCGCTGGTCTTTGTTGCCGGGTCATTGATCAAGGGAGGACCGGTTCTGGCGCCCCTGCCACCAGAGGGCGTGCGGCCCGTCATCGCCGTCCTGTTCATGATGCTGCTCCTCGGCCCGATCGAGGAATTCGGCTGGCGCGGCATCATGCAACCGCTGCTTCAACGCCATATGGCACCGATCTGGGCGGGCCTCATCATCGGTGCGACCTGGGGCGTCTGGCACCTCCCGGCATTCTTTCTTGCAGGCGTGGTGTTCGCCGACTGGGATTTCCTTCCCTTCTTCATCGGGAACGTGACCCTCGCCGTCCTGGTCACTCCGATCTTCAACAGCGCGCGGGGCAGCCTGCTCTGGCCGATGCTGTTCCACTGGCAGCTCATCAACCCGTTCTGGCCCGACGCGCAACCCTGGGACACCTGGATCCTCGTGGGCGTGGCTTTCGGCGTGGTCTGGTGGAACCGCGACACGCTGTTCCGGCGTGACGGAGCGGTGACCGAGGTCTGCCGCACAGACGGTCCGTCAGGCGCTTGAGTGCAGTAAGCGCGCAACGCGATTTCCGCCCTTTCACGTTCGACCTGTCCGACGAAAACCGCACAGGACACGCGGTCACATGGCGTTTTGAGCGTCACGCCTGCAATTCGTGAATGTGAACACCCGGACATGCAGTCTTTGCGATGTCGCGCAAATGGGCGTGATGGGTCAGATAGATCACCTGGCCGGTCCTGCTCATCTCCGTCAGCAGACCAAAGGTCTCGGTCGTGCGATCATCGTCAAAGCTTTCCATGATGTCATCGGCGATGAATGGCACCGGGCCGTTGTTGCGTGCGAATTCGTGGTATCCGGCAATGCGAAGGGCGAGGTAGAGCTGCGCCCGTGTGCCGTCGGAAAGCTGGTCCGCTTGTTTTGACCCGCCTTCGGCAGCCAGGGCGACAAGGATCTCGCTGGTGCCGTCGGGCTGTGCGGCAAGTCCCGAATAGCTGTTGCGCGACATGATGCGAAACGCCTCGGAGGCCCTCTCGAGCATGCCGCTGCGATGCGTGTCGCGATAGCTCCTGAGGGCCGCGTCGACAGCAAGCAGACCGAGGCGTTGCCGGAGGTACCGCCGGGCGCCCTCCTGCATCTCGAGAAGCAAGGTTTGCCGCTGTTCTTCAAGCCGGGCTACGGCATTGTCTCCGCCAACCGCCTTGACCGCTTCGTCGGCCTTGCGGAAATTGTCCTGCGCCTCTTCCTGGAGCGCGCGCAGCGTCTTCAATTCGCTCGCCAGACGTTCCGCGCGCGCAACAAGCGCATCGGTATCCAGGCCGTCAAGCTTGGCGCAAGCCTCCTTGACCGTGCTGCTGCGCATCCGGGCACATAGATCCTCGGCCAGTTCGCGCCGGAGGGTGCGCAATCGTGACAGCTCTCCGGAGCGGGTCAGCGCGTCGCGGGCCTCGGCCCAGGTGGCGACTCCGAAATGACGGGCGAATTCGGCCGTCCGCCCGTGATGGATCTTGGCGTCTTCTTCGAGTTGGGTCAGGGTCTGCGCTGCCGTCGCCAGGCGTTTCGAGATGTCGGCGCGCTGTGTCTCCGCGCGTTCGGCGCGGCGCAACCGCGTCGAGACAGCGCGCCAAAGGTCGGGGACCGGGTCGTCGCTGGCCATGTCGAGGCGGAGTGCCAGCCCTTGAACCGCCTGTTCAAATCGGTCGAGATTGGCCTGCATGGTCTCGACGCGATGGGTCAGATCGGCCACCTCTCGATGATGCTCGCGCAGCCGGTCGAGTTCCTCCAGGATCGCGCGCATCTCGGAGACACCGGGCGATGCATCGGCCATCCAGGTGTCCGCGCAGGCCGCGTCCCAGGCGGACTGCCATTGCGCCTGTGCGTCCACGGCGACCTGCATGGCCGTTTCGCGCCGGGCAAGATCCTCGCGTGCCTGCGCCTCGGCCTCCCGCAAGGCGGCAATCTGTGTCGCGCGATCAAGCAGTGACTGCGCGGTTTCGAGCGCCAGCGGCAACCCGGTCTGTTCGGGCACTTCGTGTCCCATCCGGGACAATGCGGCAAGGAGATCGGCCCTGGCGCGCTCTACGGAGCGCTGGTGCCTGACCTGGTCCCGCAAGGCGTGTTCGTGCCTTTCCAGCGCCTTGTGACCTGTTTCAAGTCGATCCAGCCAGGCGCGGAAAGCCTGGATGTCCATGCAGGCGGGAAGGGCGGCAGACACGGACGCCCTGATCCTCGCAAGGTCTTCGCCAAGCGCGCTACAGCGCGCGTTGGCCTTTTCCAACTTTGTCCTGGCGATCTCGAGCTGTCGTTCGGCTTCGGCCAGATCCCGATCAGCGCCCGCTGCGGTCTCGGCATGGGCGCGGTGTTGCGCGAGCGTGGATGTGATCTGGTCGTCAAGGCGCAGGACCTTTTCGAAACGATCCGCGGTTTCCCCTGTCAGTGCCGCCCGGTGAAGCGACCATTCGGTTTCGCGCCGCGACCGGATTTGCGCCGCTTCTTCTATGGTCACCACCGTTGTCGCGCCGATGGCGTCGCGTTTTGCTCTCACCTGATCGCGCGCCAGTTCAAGCTGCTCCATCCGGTCCTGTGCACGCTCGGCCTGCCTGTCCGCCTCGGCGATTTCTGCTTCAAGCCTCTGAAGGTCGGCATGGTCGGGCTTTGCCAAACCGGCCAGCGCGGCGGCATCCCCGGACCATGGCACCAATTCCGCAAGCGCCGTCTTCAAGTCCGCTGCCGCCTCCTCCGCTCTTTCGGTTGCGCGGTCACATGTCCCAAGCGGGTCGTCGCGGCGGATGCCCTGCACCAGTCCATCCAGCCCGCCAAGGTCAGACGCGCTTCCCCCGACATCGTGCAAGCGCCGTTCCGCACGGAGCAAACCCGCCTTGGCGTCTTCCAATTCCCGGCTTGCGGCATCATGGGCCGTTTCAAGTCCCGAACTCCGTTCGATCAACTCGCGAAAGCGCCCCATTGTGCCCGCTTCCAGTATCAGCGTGCCCGGGTCGCCTCCGGTCTTGCCCAGCCGCGACAGGCTCTCCTGCATCGCTTCCGTCCTGGAGGCGAGATCGCCTTGCCGCCTTGGAAGGTCCTTGATCGCTTCATCATGCGCCGATCTCAGGCCTTCGACCGCCGCGATGTCCTCTCGCACCTCCAGGATGGCCTGATCCGGCACGGTTTCTTGCAACTCTGCCTGCAGCTCCCTCACGGCGGCTCGCGCGGTCTCCAACCGCGTCGCAATCGCGGCCTCAGCCCGGTCCAGTTCGGGAAGCTCTGCAAGCCAGCCCTCGGGGGCGTCCGGCAACGCCCCATATTCGGAAATCTGAGCGTCCAGTCGGTCGAGCCGAGGCAATAGCGGGAGGGCGGCGGTCAGGCGGTCGGTTTCGACCTCCTTGGTCTGCACCGTTTCCACCGCCTCGCGCGCCTCTGTCCATGCCTTGCCAGCCTGGTCCCGCTCCGTCGACAACCGCGCAAACTCGGCGGCCGCAGTGTCCAGCTCCTTGATCTGCTTGCCCAGATCGTCGAAGGCGTGGCCAAGTTCGCGTAGTCTGCCCTTGCGTCCGGTCCTGTTCAGGAATTCTTCCGTCTCATCGCGCAAATCGTCCAGTTGCGCCGCGAGATCGTTCAAGCCGGCACTGGCCTGAAACAACAGCTCGCCCAGGTCGCCCTTGCTTGCCAGAATGCTGGCGCCGCCTTCGCCAAGAGTTTGCCGGTTGAGCGAGAACATCGCGGCATAGGACGCGCGATCCAGACCGCGCAGACCGCCATGCAACAGCGCTTCGCCCAAGGGCGCGCCATTACCATCCAACAGCGAATTATCGCGTTTCTTGACCCTGCGCAGGTCGAACGTCCGGTTGCCGATCTCAAGCTCGGCGCCCAGTTGCATCGTCTGGTAGGGATGGATGAAGCCCATGTTGCTGCGCACCGGAATCTGGAACAGCAGGTCCAGCCACGCCTCGAGCAGCGTGGACTTGCCGGCTTCGTTGGGGCCGTGGATCACATGCAGGTCAGGCCCGCCCGCAGCCGGTGCCGGGAAGGTCAGGCTCAGATCGGTGAACTTGCCATAGCGGGTGAGATCAAGCCGGTTCAGGCGCATCGGTTACGTGTTGTCCTCTTCGAGCCGCGCGAGCAACTCCAGCGCACCCTGTTGCATCTCTTGGGCAATGATGTCCGCGGTCTGTTCCTTGCTGTCGCCCAAAAGCCCCCTGAGTTCCCGGGGCAGGTGCTTCAGCAGCCGTTCCGTTTCCTCCTGAACGCCGGGATCGTCGGGGTGCAGGCTGCCCGTCTTGATGACCTCGGCCAGTTCCCCAACCGCGCCGCCTCTTGGCGCGTCTGCGGCGGCCTTCAAGGCGTTCTCGACCTTGTCGATCCAAAGCGTGCCGATCTGCTCGGCCACGTTCTGGACCTCGGCATGCAGGAGATCGGCATCGCGCCCGACCCTCCAGGCCAGCGGCGTCGTTCCCGTCAGCACCGGTCGAACGATCACGTGCGCGCCGTCACAGTCCTGCCGCGCCCTGTGCAGGGATTGCTTGAGGTGTGCGACGAGGTCGCTCCAGTCCGACAGGTGGCCGGCGTCAATCTCGAGGCGTTCGAACTGCGCAACCGAAAGGCACCGTTCCTCGAGCTCGATCGCGCCGTTCTCGGCAACCGTGACCAGCGTCACCGACTTGGCACCGGCTTCGCCGATGTCGCGACCTTGCGGAATGCCCGGCATGACGACGGTCGGCACGCCTGGATAAACCGCCCGCTGATGGATGTGCCCCAGCGCCCAGTAGTCAAAGCCGCTGGCCTGAAGATCGGCCAGGGCGCAGGGCGCGTACGGGTCGTGCCCCCTGGCCCCGTTAAGCGATGTATGAAGCAAGCCGATATTGAACGCGCCCTGCACGGGGGCGTGAAACCGACCCAGAAGGCTTTCGGGCGCATGGGGATCGCGAAACGAAATGCCGTGCACAGCGATGGCATGACCATTCCAGGTCGTCTCGACCACTTCGGCCCGTCCCGAGAACACCTTTACGCTGTCGGGAAGCGTCAGTTCGCGCGTGATTCTCGACGCGGCGTCGTGATTGCCGCGGATCACGAACACCGGAATGTCGGCAGCGGCCAGGCGATCCATCTCCTGTGCGAGAAACCGGGCGGTCTTCATCGAGGTCTGGCTGCCGTCATAAAGATCACCGGCAATCAGCAGCGCCTGGGCGTCTTCGGCAAGGCAAAGATCGACGATCCGGGAAAACGTGGCGCGGGTCGCGTTGCCGACCAGTTCGGCCAGCCCTTCGTCGCGCAAGGCAAGGGATTTCAACGGGGAATCCAGGTGGATATCCGCCGTGTGCACGAACTTGAACGTCACCCCCGATGCCCCGCTTCTTTTTATACTTAAGGTTGAAGATGCGACTCTGGGGCGGTGACCGTCAAGCAGGAAGTAGGAGCTTTGCCGACTGGAACGGGAAACGGTCGCGCCGCCGACAGGATCTCCGGGACCCATGGCACAGCCGTCACGGCACACAAGATCGGCCGGGTCGAAGCGATCCGTGAAGCCTCGGACGCCCGGTGCGGAGGCCCATGATCAAGCCTGTGGCGACAGCGATGGCTTTTCAGGCTGATTCCCCTGATGTTACGCGCTGTCCCGGGCGTTGTAATCTTCATCCGTGACATGCTCCATCCAGTCGGCGGTCTTGCCGTCAACAGATGTCTGCACGGCCAGATGGGTCATTGCGCAGTCGGGTGATGCGCCATGCCAATGCCGTTCCCCCGGCGCAAACCAGACCGTATCGCCCGGACGCAGCACCTGCACCGGCTGCCCCTCGGACCCGGCCAGCCCAAGGCCGGACACGACATGCAGGGTCTGGCCGGCGGGATGGGTGTGCCACGCCGTCCGCGCGCCGGGCTCGAAGGTCACCGACAGGATCTTGACCGGTGAGGCGTCGTCCGCCGACACGATTGGATCGAACCGGACCGTGCCGGTGAAATACGCGCTGCTCGGGGATTGCGAAGGCCGGTCCCCGGCGTGTTGGATCTTCATGGCGGGCTCCTTTTTGCGATGCTGTGGCAGGTTTAGCAGAGTTTGGGCTGCAAACCCATGGCGGTGTCGGAAAAGCCGTGCAAGAGAGCGCCCCTATCCATCTTTGCGGATCGACCGCCTTTGGAACAGATGCCGCAACGTCCGGGGCCCTCTGTCATGCGTTTCCCGGGTTGCCCGGGTCCGGTAAGGTACGCGCGGATCCATGTGACCCTTGAAATCCCGTCGCCAAGGTCACATCGTCTGCCCAGGCGAGGACGACCTTGCCCGGCCACATGGTCAGCACGCGGGACGGCCCGAAAGACATTCGGAGTCCTTGCATGCGCACCACCGCAGATCGTATTCGACAGGCCGTCAGCTTCGAGCTCATCGGTGTTCTGATCGTCACACCGCTTTTTGCCTGGGCGTTCGATCATCCCATGGGGGACATGGGAGTGCTTGTCCTGCTCGGGGCCACCGTCGCGACAACCTGGAACTATGTCTTCAACCTGATCTTCGATCATGCCCTGCGGCGGTGGCGGGGCGATGTCCGAAAGACGATGTCCCTGCGGGTCGTCCATGCGGTACTCTTCGAGGCCAGCCTGTTGCTGCTTCTCCTGCCGATCTTCGCGTGGTGGCTGGATGTGTCTGTGAAAGAAGCCCTGCTGATGGAACTGTCCTTCGCGCTCTTCTACATGGTCTACGCGTTTGTCTTCACCTGGGCCTACGACAGCCTTTTCCCACCGCAGCAAGATCACCAGGGGGCTCATGACGCGGGATGAGGCCGATGGAGGCTCGCTCGCACGTTTCGGCTCTCTGCGTGTGGACGGGAATCCTGCCGATCCCGATGCGGTCCGGGATCGAACCAGGGCGTTTCTCGTTGAGGGGGCGAGTTTTCCAGCCAGTCCCCAATGTCCCTTTGCAACCGGGTTTGCAGCCTTGAAACGGATATAAGCCCCTGAATTCCAGAGGTTTCTTACAGGTCAGTTTCGTAGGGGAGGGTAAGGTGAGAGGCTGGACAACGACCCAAGCGGGGCTCGTTACGGCTGCTTCCTTCCGGACCTGACCGGGTTGGCGAGGCGCTCGCCCGCGCCAACCTCTCAAGCCCGAGATAGGCAAAACGAAACGGGATTGCAAGGCGCTGGAGCCGGCAAAATCCGCGTGCCGCATTGTTCTTTGCCGCGTGGCATGGCATCGCCGAAGCGAACAGCAGAAGGCCGGGACAGCATGCGCAACGCGGAAACAGTGACCTTTGGCGGCTCGGGCCTGGACCGGGCGGCAGAAATGCGGGGCGATGTCCCGGCGCTGGCCGCCGCGCTCGAGGACCCGGCGACACGCACGATCGTGTTGTGGCGCGGCAAGCCGCTGCTGTCTGGACATGGCGCGGAGAGAGTGCTGGCACGGCTGCCGCTTGACCATCCGGTGCTCCGGGATGCGCGAACCGCGCCGGTGCTTCTGGGCCGCGAAGACGGGACAGTCCGGTTTGCACATGACATTTCCGGCTGGGAACCCGACGCGGACCTGAGCGACATCGGCGCCTTCATCGACCGCAGCGAACAGCGGCACCCGACGCTGTCCGGCGATCACGCATTTGCCGAGCTGCGCACCGTGATGACGGTTCTGGAGCCGCGCGACGCGGCCCTGGCAGCAACCGCGAAAGCGATCATCGGCTGGCACGAAACACATGGCTTCTGCGCACGCTGCGGTGCGGTGTCGGACGTGACGCAGGCGGGGTGGCAACGGGTCTGCCAGGCGTGCGGCGGCAGCCATTTCCCGCGCACGGACCCGGTGGTGATCATGCTGGTCACGCATGGCAACAAAGTGCTTCTCGGGCGGTCGCCCGGATGGCCCGAGGGCATGTATTCCTGCCTGGCGGGTTTCGTGGAGCCGGGAGAGACCATCGAGGCCGCGGTGCGTCGCGAGGTATGGGAAGAGGCGGGGGTCCGCGTGGGCGAGGTGCGCTATCTCTCCAGCCAGCCCTGGCCGTTCCCCGCGTCCCTGATGTTCGGCTGCCAGGGTATTGCGCTGACCGATGAGATCACGATCGACCCGACCGAGATCGAGGATGCCCTGTGGGTCAGCCGGGAAGAGGTGATGGACGCCTTGGCGGGACTTCGCGACGGGCTGCTTCCGGCCCGAAAGGGCGCGATTGCACATTTTTTGCTGCGCAATTGGCTTGCCGACACGCTTGATTGACGCAACTCTTGAGAAGCCGGAGCAGATGAAGGGTAAACAGGATGCAAGTGACAGCGACCGAAGATGTTGCAGCGCCAGTCGATCACGTTTTCGCCGAATTGACCGATTTCGAAGCGTTCGAGCGTCGGGCGTTGCGGCGGGGCATCGATGTGCGCCGGACCTTTCGTACGGAAATGCCGCAAATCGGTGAAGGCTGGGACGCCAAGTTCACCTTTCGTGGCAAGGAACGCACGGCGAAGATCAAGCTCGAGCTGTTCGAGGCGCCGCAGGACCTGCACTTCACCGGCGCTTCCGGCGGATTGGAGACCGTGACCCAGATCGAGCTGGTGCCGTTGTCGCCCAACCGCACACGGGTGAACCTCGTGTTCAAGATGCAGCCGACAACCCTGTCTGCCCGTCTGCTGGTCCAGTCGTTCAAGTTGGCGCGGTCCGGCATCAACAAGAAGTTCAAGGCGCGCGTCTCCGAATATGCCCGTGACATCGAAAGCAAGGTGCCCAAATCCGCATGAAACGTCTCAAGACCCTGTCGATTCTCGTTCTCGCCTCGCTGCCCGCATCCCTCGTGGCGCACGAGTTCTGGATCGAGCCCGAGTCCTACCAGGTACAACCCGGCGACCCGCTGATCGCGCGCCTTCGCGTGGGCGAGACGTTTGCCGGTGCGGAGCAATCCTATCTTCCGCGCAATTTCGAACGCTTCGACCTGCGCTGCGATGACACTCTGTCCGAGGTGCCGGGGCGGGCCGGGGATCGCCCTGCGCTGTCTCTCGAGGCACCGGAGTCGGGGCTGTGCGTGGTGATCCACCAGACCCGCGACTATACGCTGACCTATCGCGAGTGGCAGAAATTCGTGAATTTCGTCGAGCACAAGGATTTCGCCGGTGTTCTGGAGGACCATCGATCCCGAGGACTGCCCGAGGACGATTTCCAGGAACGCTACAGCCGTTATGCCAAGAGCCTGATCGCCGTTGGGGATGGGGCC
>Ga0102932_1000651_pt1 | contig 17408 bp, 14 predicted proteins | sample SalPonR1_C_D2_MG_FD_78212 | JGI IMG/M metagenome (GOLD analysis project Ga0102932, IMG submission 78212) | Salt pond soil microbial communities from South San Francisco under conditions of wetland restoration - Salt Pond MetaG R1_C_D2_MG | ecosystem: Environmental > Aquatic > Marine > Intertidal...
ATGCCAGGCTGTCCAGCGAGGCCGCGTCGGTGACGTCGACACCGTCGACCACCGCTACATCGAGTGCCTGCAGTTCGGCGGATGGCTTGCGGCAGGCGGCCGTGACGCGCCACCCGCTATCCGCGAGTTGACGACTCAGTTCCAGTCCGATGCCGCGATTGGCTCCAATAATGACAGCGTTTTTCATGGGCGTAGTCTAGCGTAAACGGCGGGCTGGCGTTATCCCTTCCAAACCTCGCCGCACAACCGCACCCAGTTGCCGCCTATCACCTTTTCGATGACCCGGTCATTGTGACCCCGCGATTTCCTGTAGGGCGTCCTGTCAAAGCTTGCCTGATGCCTCTGGAAAAGCCCAGTACCGGCTGCGAGATACCTGTCCAGCGGGGTCTCACCTGCAGGTCACACCAGGTGAATCGGCTCCAGCGCCTCGCCCTGGGGCAGCACCCGCCCGATGATCGCCGCGTGGTCATAGCCCAGCGTTTTCAGTGCCGCCAAGCAGGCCGTAGCATTGGCTGCCGGCACGCTGGCCAGCAACCCGCCGGCGGTCTGGGGGTCGAACAGCAGCGGGTAACGCGGGTGATCGCTCATGCCTTCCGGGTTGCGCAGTGCTCGCCGCAGGCGCAGGTTCGCCGGCTGCAGTGAACTGAGGATGCCACTGGCGATGGTCTCCTCGGCGCCATCGAGCACCGGCAGGGCGGCGAGGTCCAGCTCGGCATCGACCGCCGATGGCCGGGTCATTTCCAGCAGGTGGCCGAGCAGCCCGAAACCGGTGAGATCGGTGCAGGCGCTGGCGCCGTGCTCCAGCAGGCAGAGTGCACCCAGCCGGTTGGACTGACACATGGAGGTCAGCGCCGCATCGATCCAGCGTCCACGAGCCGCCAGTTTTGCATGGGCGGCAAACAGTGTCCCGGTGCCGATGGGCTTGGTCAGCAGCAGCACATCGCCGGCGCGCATGCCGCCCTTGCGCAGCACCCGACCGCCGTCGACATCCAGCAGCCCGTTCACGGCAAAGCCGAGGGCCAGTTCACGGCCCTCGCCGGTATGGCCACCGACCAGCGCACAATTGGCCTCGTTCAGGACGGCCACCGCACCGGCCATCATCTGAAACACGGTATCCTCGATCTTGCTCTCCAGGCCAGATGGCACTGTGGCCACGGCGGTGGCACTCTGCGCCTCGGCCCCCATGGCGAAGATATCCCCCAGGGCATGGTTGGCCGCGATCTTGCCAAAAACATAGGGGTCGTCGATAACGGCGCGGAAGAAGTCGATGGTGTGCACCACCGCCTTGCCCGGCGGCACCCGCAACACCGCGGCATCATCCGGGTCGCTCAGTCCAATCACTACATCGTCCCGCTGCACCGGCTCAAGCTGCTCGAGTGCCCGGGACAGCGCGGACGCGCCGACCTTGGCGCCGCAGCCACCGCAGCGCATGGCGACAGCGGAGATCGCCTGGGCCGCCTCTTCATTGTCGAGGGCGATGCCGCGACCGGGATCAGCGGTCGTTTCCTCCATCGCCGGCAGCTCGCTGAATCGCTGCATGAAGCGCCGGTCAATCCAGTCCTTCCAACGCCAGACCCAGTCGCCTTCGATGCCCAAGGCGCCCCGGGAGGCCACCGCATGCCTGTCTCCGGTGCTGATCAGCGCGAGCCAGGTCTTCTGCGGGCGAAACGGTCGCGGCGCATGCCCCTGCACCGCTCGCCGCAGGTTGCGCGCCAGCGGCGGGCCCTGCCGCACGGCAAACACGCCAGCCTTTTCCCGGGGGTGATTCACGCTGGTGGCAATGTCGCCGGCGGCGAATACCCGATCGTCCGTGAGTGTCTGCAGCGTGTCGCGTACCAGTATAAATCCGCGCTCATCCAGCATCAGGCCCGTCTCGCGCAGCCAGGCGGCGCCGCCGGCCTGGGTGACCCAGACAATCTCGTCGGCATCGAGCCTGTCGCCTGCCGTGGTATGCACAACCCCGTTCGCGACCCGGTTGACCGCAGATCTCCGGTGCAGGTGGATGCCCCGGTCTTCAATCTGCCGCTCAAAAGTGCGACGCACGCGGGCGTTGTGCGTGGGCAGCACATCATCACTCGACGTGAACAGGTGGAATGCCAGCTCATCCGGATCGCGCCCGGCCTCGCGAAGCTCCCGGCGCAGCCGGTACTGCATCGCCAGGGTCAGCTCGACCCCCCCGGCACCGCCGCCGACCACCGCGACCCGCGTCGGCCCGGGGTGTTCACGAATGCGTGTCAGCAGCGCCAGCCAGCGGTCGTTGAACTGGTTGATCGGCTTGACCGGCACCGCATTGTCCCTGGCGCCGGGCACCTGACTGACCTGGGGTGCTGAGCCGATGTTGATCGACAGCTGGTCGTAGGGCACGGGTGGGCGGCTGCGGCAGAGCACCTGCTGGCCCGCCAGATCGAGCCCCACGGCCTCGTCGCGAAAAAAACGCGCTCCGGCGAATGCCGCCAGTCTCGCCAGGTCGATGTGCACCTGGTCGTAGTCGTAGTGCCCGGCAATGTAGCCGGGCAGCATGCCGGAGTAGGGCGTGTGTGTATCGCGGCAGATCAGCGTCAGCCGCACGCCGGGAATGGGCCGCATGCCGAAGCGCCTGAGGACACCAACATGGCTGTGCCCGCCGCCGAGGAGGACGATGTCGCGCAGAACGGGCTGGTCGGGTTGCTGCATGCTGTGTTCCAGTGGCCAGGGCAAGACGTGGCGAGAGGGTGCCATGCTCCTCGATTCAGTGGAAGTCGCGGCGACAACCCGGGTTGCCATGCGCGGATAGCTGTCACGGTCCGCGAGCTGTCGCGGCTTTCGGGCGTTGCCATGGGGATGGCACAATGGTCCGGCGCCGACGGGCATATACAATTCGAGAGACGAGGCGAGGACGGTGATGGCACTGGATTTCCTGCAATGGCCGGCAATGCTGGTGACCGTGGTCGCTGTATGGCTGGTTGGCTACCAGAGCAGAACGGAGCGCAAGTACGGATTCTGGACCTTTCTGGCCAGTAACGTACTCTGGGTCGCCTGGGGCGTGCCTGCCGGGGCCTGGGCACTGGTCGTTCTGCAGTTTCTCCTGGCCGCGCTCAACATCCGCGGTATCCTCAAGAATGAGCCCGCCCGCTGATGGCAGTGTCACTGCTGAAGTTTGTCGAGACGCTGTGAAAGGCTGTCCAGGCTACGCGCCCTCCGACGCATCGACGCCCAGGGGTCATCGCGTCCACTGATTGCCCGGAACAGGTTCTGCGCGTTGTAGCGCCGCGAATCCAGGTCGGGATCATCCAGCGCGGCGCGCGGTATCGGCGTTGCCACCGGTGCGCCGGGTTTTGCCCGCAGGCTGTAGGGTGCGATAGCCGTCTGGCCGTAGGCATTGCGCTGCACGTCGAGATAAAGGCGCCCCCCGCGCTTGTTCTTGCGCTGCGCCATCGTGTAGCGGTCGGGATGCCGCTCCAGCAGGAGCCGGGCGCAGTCGCTGGCGACCTTGCGCACTGCATCGAAAGCGTACTTGCGTTGCAGCGGTATCACCACGTGCAGGCCCCTGGATCCCGTGGTCTTGAGGTAGGCCGGTATCGACAGTTCGTCGAACAGCTCGAGGCAGTCCCGGGCCGCGGTGCGCACGGGCTCGAAATCATCTCCCGGTGGATCGAGGTCGAAGATCATCTGATCGGGCGTGTCTGGCCGGTCCAGCCGCGACAGCCAGACGTGATAGCCCAGGCAGGCCTGATTGGCCAGGTACACCAGCGACGCGCTGTTGTTGCACACCGGCACGGTCTGGCTGCCGTCACTGGTCTCCACGTCTGCGCGCCGGAACCAGTCTGGGAAATACGCCGGAGCCGACTTCTGGATGAAGCCCTCGCTGTCAATCCCGTCCGGGTAGCGCTCCATCGTCAGCGGACGCTCGCGCAGTGCCGGCAGGAGGTGCTCTGCCACCTTTTCGTAGTAGTCGATAACATCGCCCTTTGTCAGGCCGGTATCGGTATAGAACACCTTGTCACGGTGGCTCAGTTCCACGTGGTAGGATCCGAATGTGCGCTGCATGGTTGTCTGCCTCCCGTGCCGCTGGCGCCGGATTCAGTTGCCGGAATCCCCGCTGTCGTCATCCGCGGCGATGTCCTTCAGGCTGCGCTCTGTGAGCACGCTGTCCGGCTGGCTGCTAGTTGGCTTGCGTCGGGCATCGGCATGCTCATCCTTTTGCTTGATCAGCAGCCACTTTTCCTGGCCACTGTCCTGGCTGTCCGTGCGTATCAGGGCCCAGCCGCCCCTGAGTTTCCTGCCCCATAGCTCAACCTGCAGTTTGCCCGCCTTGAGTGCCCTGCTCGCTGAGACGGGCCTGTCGTCATTATCCCGGGAGCGGTTCTTCCAGGTGCCCGCGTCCCATACCATGACGGTGCCGCCGCCATACTCCTGCTGTGGTATCACGCCCTCGAAGTCGGCGTAATCCATGGGATGGTCTTCCGTTCTGACCGCGAGGCGGCGCTCACGCGGGTCCAGCGACGGCCCCTTGGGTACGGCCCAGGACATGAGGGCGCCATCGAGTTCCAGGCGGAAATCGTAATGCAGCTGCGAGGCAGCGTGTTTCTGAATCACGAAGATGGGCCGGCTGGAAACCTTGCGGCCGCCGCTGCCCGTCGGTTCCGGGGAGCGGCGGAAGTCACGTCGATCGCGATAATGCCTGAGTCTGTCCTGGCTCATGCTTGCGGCGCCTGCAGTGACTATCGATTTCGGGTAAACACGATGGCCGCTATAGCTGGCGCGCACGATCCGACGCCATGGCGTGGTTATGTTCCCACATTTCCTTGCATTGAATGCAGCGCTCTGCCCAGGGCACCGCCCGCAGCCGCTCGGGATTGATGTCGACGCCGCAGTCCACGCACTGACCATACTGGCCCGACGCGATCGCCGCCAGAGCGCGGTCGATGGCGTGCAGCTGTTCCACCCAGCGGCTTGCATTGGCGTGATTGATCCCTTCGAGCATATCCGCCACAGATTTGTCGCCCGGGTCGTTAACCTCTCCGGCGAGTTCCGAATAGGACGCCTTATCGCTGGCCAAAAGGTCCTCGCGGATCTCCGCGCAGAGTGTGCTGTAGCGCTGCTTTAGCTGTTGTTCGAAATCCTGTAGCTGCTGCCGGGTCAATGGCATGTCGGCGCTCCTGTTCAACACTGCGTTAGGAAATACCGTAGTGCACAACGCGCGCCACTGCCAACTTCTGCACCGATCCCAGGCCTGAGACGTCACGCAGTTGCACCACGGGGGGCGTCTTCCCACGCAGGATAAAAAGGTGGTGTGCCCGTGGGCGCGCGGGCAGAGCCTTGGGGCGCGTTTCTTGTGCAACCGCGGTCCCGCGTGCGGACTGTCGTCATCCGCCGTTCTGCAGCGCCTCGCGTATCCCATGCGGATCGATGTCCAGTGCCGCGAAGCCCGGCAGCGCGGGGTCGGCCACATTGTCCCGAGCCATCAGTTCGACGTCGCTGGTGTTCAGTGGCCGGCGCGGCAGAATTGTCAGCAGCCCCGCAATCAGTAGCCACAGCGCGAACGGCACTGGCACCAGCATGCGCCGCCGTCCGCTGTGTCGCAGTTGCTCCGCGACGATATCCCGGTAGCTGAGCAGGTCCGCCCCACCCAGCTCGAAGACACGGCCGGCGGATCCGGGCCGCTGCAGCAATGCGCCGATCGCCCTGGCCACGTCGTCGGCCAGTGCCGGCTGCAGCTGCGTGTTGCCGCGGCCGAACAGCGGTACCAGCGGCAGTCGGCACAGGGTGCGAAGGCGCCTGATCATTCCGCCCTCGGCACCGAACAGTACCGATGGGCGGACAATGGTTGCGCGCTCGAACGCGTCGCGCACGCGGGCCTCACCCTCCCCTCTGGACCGGATATAGGCTGATGACGACTGCGGGTCCGCGCCGATGCCGGAGACGTGAATCAGCCGGTCCACGCCGGCCTCGCGGGCCAGGCGTGCCACCTGTCCGGCACCGTCGACATGGATGTCCCGGAAGCGCAGGCCGGGCCGCTCTGCATACAGCGACACCGCATTGACTGCCGCATCAGCACCTTCCAGCGCACTGCGCACCGAGCGTTCGTCCCGGACGTCGGTTTTTATCCGCAGGCTCGGCTCTGCGACGGTACCCGGTATCAGCACGTCCGGGTCGCGCGCGGCGATGCGCACCTCCCAGCCATCGGCCTCCAATTCGCGGGCAACGGCACGGCCCAGAAACCCGGTAGCGCCAAACACGGTAACGACGGGACTGTTCATGCCAGGCCTCCTCGACAATTTTCGACGGATGTCAGATAACCATAGCAGCTACTCAGCCATGCGCCGACCGTTCATGCCGGGCCGGCGCCGCCCTCTTGCGACGCCCGGATCCGGCGCTGCGAACGCAAAGATGAGGTGCCGCAGGATGTGGTTGTCGTAAAATGATAGGGGCGGGTCCCCCGTCGAATGTCGGCAGCACATCACACAGGAAGGATTTCCAGCATGGCCAAGCGCCCCAATCCCCTAGACCGTTTCGCCAGGGACTTAAGGCCCGGCCAACTGCAGTGGATCGGCGTGCGCCCCGCGCGTCGTGCTTCCATGCAGGCACTGCAGCGCGCCCGGGCCGTCAGTGGGCGAGGTCTCGAGGGCGATCATCGGATCGACAAATCGCCGGGGTCGGGGCGGCAGGTGACCCTGATTTCCCGGGAATTCATCGGGCAGACGGCGCATTTTCTGGGAATCGATGAGATCAGTCCCGACCTGCTGCGGCGCAATCTTGTGGTCTCCGGCATCAATCTGCATGCGCTGCGTCACCAGCGCTTCAGGATCGGCGACGTGCTGCTCGAGGCGAGTGCTCTCTGCCATCCCTGTTCGCGAATGCAGGAGGCGCTGGGAGAGGGCGGTGTCGCCGCGATGCTCGGTCACGGCGGACTGTGCTGTCGGATTCTCGGCGGCGGTGTAATGGTTGTGGGTGACGCGGTGCGGGTTGAAGTGCCAGGTGAGTCGCTCGACCTGTTCGGGTGAACAGACCTAAGCCAGCGAAGTCAGTGCAGAAAAACCGCTCTATGACAGCGTGATGAAAGCCCTGTGAATTCTCCAAGAACTTTGCATGAATTTTCCGTGAAGACTCGGTAAATGCATTGAGCGGTAGCCGCGACGCACCTAGCCTTCGGCACTTCACCTATCCTAGCCGGAGACACCCATGAAGTTGCAAACCCAGCTATCCGCCGGCGTTGCGGCTGCCCTTGGCACGTTAATCGCCAGCGGCGCTGCCGCCCAGTCAGCAACAGACCGCAATGACCCACGCATCGAGGAAGTGCTGGTGTATGGCCAGCGCGACATGATGCGCAGCGCCATTGATCGCCAGCGCGACTCGGACCGCATCATGAGCGTGATCACGCGGGATGCCATCGGCAACCTGCCGGACCAGAACGTGGCGGAATCCGTTCGCCGGCTGCCCGGTGTGAACGTTCTCAACGACCAGGGCGAGGGTCGCTTTATCGCCGTTCGCGGGCTGGATCCCAGTCTGAATGCGTCAAACGTCAACGGGGTGCGCGTTCCTTCACCGGAAGCGGACACCCGTGCCGTTGCCCTGGATGTGATCGCCTCCGAGCTGGTGGAATCCATTGAGGTGGTGAAGACGCTGACGCCGGACATGGATGCCGACACCATCGGTGCCTCGATCCAGATCAACACCATGCGTGCCTTCGAGGCCGACGACCGCTTCTTTTCCGTCAAGGCCGAGCAGTCCTACAACGACCTGAGTGACGCCTATTCCCCCAAGGGCTCCGTGGAGTTCCTCTTTCCCATCAACGATCGGCTGGGCATTGCCGGCGGCGTCTCCTACCAGGATCGGGAGTTCTCCACCGACAATATCGAATCGGAAGGCTGGGACGTCACGGATGACGGCGTTCTCTACGCTGACACGGTGGAGTACCGCGACTATGACGTCGTGCGGGAACGCTCCAGCGCCTCGCTGACCGTGGATTTCAAGGCCACGGAAAGCACCACACTGTATGCGCGTATGATGTACAGCCTGTTCGAGGATACCGAGTCGCGCCGCCGGCTGGTCCTGGAGATGGACGAGGAGCCGCGCTCCGGCAGCGCCACCTCGGCGTCCTTCCTGTCAGACGATGGTGAAATTGTCGCCGAGCGCGAGCAGAAGGACCGCTACGAGGCGCAGGAGATCCAGACCTACGCCATCGGCGGTGAAACCCTCTTCGGCGACTGGGAGCTGGATTACAGCGTCAGCTATGCCTACGCGGAAGAGCACGAGAAAGACACCTTCGAAACCCTGTTTGCGGCGGGTTTTGAGGACCCGGGCGCGCTGGGCATCGACTTCGACTACAGCAATGATGAGCAGCCCCGGTATGGCATCAGTCAGGGCGCAGACGCCTTTTTTGATCCGGGCACCTACGAGTTTGATGTGGTGGAGATTCCCGACGCCCTGTCAAAGGATGAGGAAATCACCTGGCAGTTCAACGCCGCGCGCAATGTCCGCATGGACAGCGGCACGCTGCAGCTCAAGTTCGGCAGCAAGTTGCGGCAGCGCAGCAAGGAGCGCGACACTTCCCTGCAGGTGTTCGACGACTTCGACGGTGACTACACGCTGGCAGACGTCACCGGCCGGCAGAGTTTCGGCCTCGCCGACATCGATCCCGTGCCCGGTCTCGGCGCGGTGCGCAATTTCAATATCGATAACCTCGATCGCTTTGTCCTCAACGACTTCGACACCCGGCTGGAATCCAACATCGAGAATTTCAGCGTGGACGAGGACATTCTTGCGGGCTACCTCATGGCGCGCTGGGAGTCGGGGCCGCTGACGGTGATTGGCGGTGTCCGCGTGGAGCGCACCGACAACACGGTACGCGCCAATCTCACCGAGATTCTGGAGGAAGGCAGCGTTCTCAACGGCGTCACGCTCGAGGAAGACCAGGTGAATTTCACGCCCAGCGAAGAGGACAGCAGCTATACCGACTGGCTGCCCAGCCTGAGTGCGCGCTACGACCTGCGCAACGACATCGTACTGCGTGCCGGGTTCTTCAACAGCCTGGTGCGCCCCGGCCCGGAGCAGCTGGCGCCAATCTTTATCATCGAGGAGTCCGAGGGAGGCGGTCGTGAGGGCGAGTTCGGCAACCCCGGCCTGAAACCCTACAAGGCCTTCAACGTGGACGCGAGCGTCGAGTGGTACTTCAGCGAGAACGGCGTCCTGTCCGGTGGCCTGTTCTACAAGGAAATCGACGATTTCATCGTCAATGCGCGTTTCGAGGCCGATGAGCCGCCCTTCAACGGCGTGTACAACGGCATTCCCTTTGACGAGGGGATCATTCCGCTGAACGGCGACGAGGCCACGGTGCAGGGGGTCGAGTTCAACTACCAGCACGCGCTGACGCAGCTGCCGGCGCCGTTCAACGGCCTTCTGCTCGGCCTCAACTACACCTATACCGACGCCGAGGGCGATATCGGCGAGCGCACGATTCCCCTGCCGGCTGCGGCGGAGCAGACCTACAATGCCATGCTCGGCTACGAGTCCGGCCCTCTGTCCGTCCGCCTCACCGCCGCCTACCGGGATGAATACCTCGACGAGCTGCAAGGCTCCCCGGAGGAGGACCGCTATGTCAGGGATCACCTGCAGGTGGATCTCACCGCGAATTACGACGTCAGCGAAAAAATCAAGGTCTACTCGCAGTTCCTCAACCTGACGGACGAGCCCTTTGTGGCCTTCCAGCGCGGCCCGGGCGCCAACCGGCTGTTACAGTACGAGGAGTATTCCTGGACCGTGCGACTCGGCATCCAGGTTCGCCTGTGAACCGATTGATGGGACCTATTGCCATGCAGACCTCGCTGATTCGTGCCGCCGCCACCGGCATCCTTCTTGCCACCCTGGGGGTGGCAGGCGTCTCCGCGGAGACGCAGACACCCCATGTCGAACTGGAGCGCGCCGTTTCGGGGGTTATTGAGCGAATGCAGCAGACGCTGTCTGCCGAGGAGCGCCTGGCCCTGACGCCGGAGTCGGCCGCGTCGTTCCTGAACGCGCGGGAGCGGGAGCTGCTCTCCACCGGCTTTGCCAGGCTGCAGGTCTCAGCACCGGTGACGGTTCACGTGGCCTTCGAATCCGCGCCCGGCGAGGTGCCCTTCTGGCTACCGGCGCGCGGCTTTGAGCGGCGCAGCGACCTCGACTTCCTGGTGAAAGGCGAGGACGACTACGCCACCTGGTCAAAGCGCTTCCCCGCCGGCGAGATCGGTCTCGGGATTCCGGGATTCAGCGGTGAAATGAAGCCCTACCTCATCTTCATCGAGGCCGACAATGCCGACACCGTCGAGGTCGAGCCCCTGGTGCCCGGCGTCGATGTGGTGGAGGCGACCCTCGGCCAGCAGGCCTTTCTCGACGATGATGACGACCTGACCACGCTGCCCGATCGTTTGATGGGGCTGCCCATGCTGCGTTCCTATGAGAGCTGGGAACTTGTTGCCCGCCTCGTGGGGCATTTCCGCGCCACCGACTATCCCTCCAGCGATCGGCCCGACCACGTACAGCTCACCTGGCAGGGCGATCCTGCATCCAGCATCACGGTGCAGTGGCGCACCCGCGGCGAGAGTGACGATGGCCGTCTCTGGCTGGCACGCCAGTCAGACCTGCTGCAGGAAAACCCGGGCAGCGCCCGCATCGTGCCGGCAGAGCCCTTCGTCATGACGACCCCGCAGATCGTCAACGATCCTGCCATCACGCTGCACCGGGTAACCCTCGATGATCTCGCACCGGCCACGGACTATGCTTACGCGGTGAGTAACGGCGACGGCGTGCAGTGGAGCGAACTGCGCAGTTTCCGCACGGCGGCGGAGCCCCGGGATGAGCCCTACAGCTTTGTCTATCTCGGCGACCCGCAGAACGGACTCGACCGCTGGGGCGAGCTCATCAGGCAGTCGGACCACCGCTTCCCGGAAAGCCGCTTTTTTCTTATAGCCGGTGACCTGATCGACAAGGGCACGCAGCGCGACAATTGGGACCAGTTCTTTGCCGAAAGCAGCCCCGTGTTTGATCGACGTCCGGTGCTGCCCGCCATCGGCAACCACGACAGCCACGGCGGACACCCCACGCTGTACCTGCAGCAGTTTGCCCTGCCCGATAACGGCACAGACACGTTGGACCCGGGCCGCACCTACCACGTGACCTACCAGGACCTTCTGGTGGTGGTCATGGACTCGAATTACGACCTGATTGATCCTGCGACGCAGACCGAGTGGCTGGATCGTGTGCTCGGCGAGAGTGATGCGCGCTGGAAGACCGTCATCTACCACCACCCGCTCTACGCCTCCCACCCCGAGCGCGACAATGCGCCACTGCGCGACGCCTGGTTGCCGATCTTTGACCGTCATGGTGTCGACATCGCGTTCCAGGGGCACGATCACGCCTATATGCGCACGCAACCCCTGCGCGGCGGCACGCCTGTGGCCGAGGGCGAACACGGCACCGTGTATCTGGTGGCCGTGTCGGGGACCAAGATGTACGAACAGTCGCTGCCCGATTTTGCGGCGTTTGGCGCAACAGACACCCGCACCTACCAGGTGATCGACGTCGACCCCGCTAACGGAACCCTGCGCTATCGCGCTATCGCCGAATCGGGCGAGGTGATTGACGAGTTCGCGCTCAGGAAGCCCTGAGCCGGGGTTTATCGGTTGCGTGTCACCCGCTATGAGCGCGCGTCTCCGCGGAGATGGAAGCGGTAGTCGTGCCGCTCAAGCGGCTCTGCGACGCCGACCTCGTAGGTTTCCACCAGCACCTCACCATCCGCGCGCACGGTGAACATCCGGAACATGGCGGTGTGGCGGGTTTCATCGGGAATCTTGGTGCGCTCCAGCGCCGGAATGTGCAGGTAGTGAACCGCGCCGATCCGCTTGGAGTGGTTCACCCGCTCCATGTCCATGTGCAGATCACCGGAAATGACGGCCGCGAGGTTGGGCTGGCCGACAACCTCGGCAAAGCGTGCATGGGTGATGCCCTTGTCCGGATTTTCCGGGTAGGCACCGGTCTGCGCTCCGTGCACGATCAGCAGCACCGGCCTGGGTGCAAGCTGCCCGATCTGCTCCAGCATCCACTCGATGCCGCTGTCCTTGAAATCCCGGCCGACGTCCGGCGATGCAAATACCAACGCCACGGTATCCGTCTCGACCACGTAACTGGGGTCCTTTATTTCCGCCTTCTGTGCGCCCCAGCGATTGGCGTAGGCCAGGTAACGCTCCACCGTGCTGCCGTGCTCTTCATTGCCCATGATGGGATAGAAGGGCAGGTTCAGCGCCTGCAGGACCTCGGTCGCGTTCTCGTATTGAATGCGGGTTCCCTTGTGGGCGATATCGCCAACGCCGATGACAAAATCCATATCGATGGCGTGCGCCAGGCGGTTCACGTCTGCTACGGCCGCCGCCATGTGCGGGAAGCGGGGCTCGGGCTTCGGCTCAGCGTCGCCCAGCGCGGCGAATCGAAGCACAACGTCTTTGCTGTCGGCGCTGAAGGCCGCCGGGATGGCAAGCGCAAGGCCGAGCAACAGTGTCAGGGCGATAGCGCCGCTTTGAATTCGTGTCATGGGGGTCTCCGTGTAGGGAAGTTGAGTCGGAGAGAGGTAACACACAACAATGACGTGAGTGTGACAGCGCCTCGGCGAACACCTCGGAGTAGTCGCGACAAGCTGCCGTCACGTCTCGTTCCAGCGCCGGAATCCGACCCGCGTCCCGTCCGGCCGCTGCGCGATCCAGGCCACGAAGCGGGCGATCTCGGGATGCGCAGCCAGTGCTTCGACGGTGTTGAATTCACGCTCCAGAGCTTTGTTGTCGAGCGTTGCGTGCACATGTGCGTGGCAGGGCCGGCACAGCAGTGCAATCCTGTGCTTCACGTCATCGCGGTCGAAATCGCGCTTGTTGCGGCGGTTCCTGTGGCGCGTCTGGGGGATCAGGTGGTGTCGCGTAAGCACTGTGACCTGTCGGCGACACAGCTCACAGCAACCGCCACCGCGGAGTCGGCTACCCTCCCTCATTCAAGCCCGGTGCCAGCCAGGAGACTATCCGCGCGGCGGATTCGGTGAGTGATCACGGCCTTACCAGCAAACGGTTGACCGGCATGGCAAACCGGGCCGGGGTATCCGTTGTCGCGATGGTGGCCGGTGCACACAGCAGGTGTGAGAGCTCCTTTAACATTTGTGCTCGCCGCGCCCCCGACAGCGTGAAGGCTGCGTAAAAGAAACCGGCCGCAGCCTCTGCCACCTCCGTCGCTGTTCCGTGCATGGCGACGACGCCGGTTTCGACGGTGACGTCTGCCTGTGGAAACACGGCGCTCACCAGTTCAATCAGACTGTCGGTGCCGCGCACGCGCGGGTCACCCAAATCAATACTACCGTAGTCGGGGAGTTCAGCCTGCACATGCCCATAGATCAGGTCATGTGCCGCTGCGTAGCCCGGTGCAGCCTGCATCGGCCCGTCCACCAGCGCCGCAAATGTACCGCCCGGCTTCAGTACCCGCCTTACCTCTCTAAGTACGGGCTCGATGGGATACATCAGGGTCAGGGCCCAATGACACAGCACGGCGTCCATGGAGTCATCCTGCAGTACGCACAGATGCTGCGCCTCCGCCTGCAGCAGTCGTGCCGCTGCCCAGGGCAGCCGATGCCGCGCCAGCGCCAATTCTTCGGGACACATGTCAATACCGACCAGGGACAGCGCTGGGTTTCGTGTATGCAGAATATCCAGCAGTACGCCGGAACCGCAGGCAAGGTCCAGCACACGGCCTTCACCACCGGGTGCGGTTTCGGCCAGCCATTCATAGCTCGTGCGTCCCGCCGCGTCGCGACACGCCTGCGCGCAGGTCTCGGTGAAACCGGGGTTATCATGATGGATGGCGCGCAGGTGTAAACGCAGTGCACTGGCGTCGGGCTGCTCGCCGCGTGCAAGGCTTTCTGTCCAACCGGAGCGCAAGGGACTGAGATTGTTCAACGGGAATGTCCTTTTCGTGCCGCTTGCAGGGTCAATGGGAATCAGAGCGTGACGTCAAGCAGGTGAACCACCTGTGGAAAGCGCCAGCCATCCGTCGTCTGGCAGTCTGCCAGCCACTCTGAGGTCGGCGACTGTGACAGCAGCTCGGAGAGCGAAACGCTGTCGTCGAACACACAGCGCTGCAGGTAGCCTTCCACGGCACCGGTGGCGCCGGGGTGGGCAATGGTGTCGTAGCAGATGTCGGTAACAGTTACTCTGGCGCCGCTTGCCCGCAGGCAGGCGGCCAGTTGCTCCGCAGAGACGTAAGGTTCGATATCGCCCTTGCCAAAAGCAGCCAGGAAGCGCCGATGAAACTCCACGTAATGTCCGGCTGCGGCGCTGTGGGCGATAATCCCCTGGCCGTTGTTGCCGATTGCGGCGCAGAACGTTGCGCAGGCCGCCTGCAGGTCCTCCTGCGGCACGGCGTAGAGCGCATGGGTTGCCCAGACGATGTCATAACCCTCGGGTTGTGGGGCAAAGTCCTGGAGGGTCACCTCATGCTCATCAGCGGGAACAAATGGCAGCGGCAGTGCCGCGCGGGCTTCTGCGATGGAGAATGCCGAAGGGTCCAGCAGATCGGTAAGGATCGGAGCCAGGCCTGGCGTGGCGATGTCGGCATGGCGAACCAGTGCGTTGGGGAATTTCCCGGATCCGCAGGCAACGTCAAGCAGGCGGAGAGACCGTTCGCCTGCGGATGCCTGCGCCTGTGCAAGCCAGGTCGCCCAGTCGCGTGCCTCGGCCAGATATCGGTAATCGTCCGTTGCAAGCGTGTAGAAGGCCTCCATTCCCCGGCGCCGGGCCTCTGACCAGTGCGCCGAACTTCGCGCCAGCAATTTGTCGGTCATCGCGCAATCTCCACGGGCCAGCAAACCGGATTCAGCGGACTTGCCGCGACCTCGCCCGGGCCGACGCCGGGCATGAACTTCTGCCAGTCACCGGAAACCAGAGTCGGGGAATCGATAATGCGAGCGCCATCCTCGTAATAGGTGTTGGCCAGTACAATCCGGCTGCGGTCGGTGCGGTTACGGGCGGCGGTATGGAAACTCAGGTTATGGTGGAAGCTGACATCGCCGATGTCAAAGGGCGTTTCGTCAATGCTAACGTTGTTTCGTGCAAAGATACCGGCGACGCTGCGGTCATAGCCGGTGCCGGATTTCTCGAAGCTCACGGCGTCTACCAGGCGATGAACATCCAGCGGGTAGGCAAAGGCAAGGGGGCCCATCTCCAGCGGTATTGTCTGGGCGGGGACCCAGGCTGTCACCACATTATGCGTGTCAAAGGGGAAGTGGTGATCGTCAAAATGCCACGGCGTGCGCCCGCAGCCGGGTTGTTTGGCCAGCACGTTGTCGTGATAGAGACGAACCGCGCCCACGCCGAGAAGTTCCGCGGAGATCTGCGCCAGCCGCGGAGACAAGACATAGGCCCTGAGCAGGAGGTTGTTCTGCCAGATCATTTCGAGACTGAGAAAGCGGTCCGGGGCATCGGTATCCGGGTTGGCACCGAATTCAATCTCTAGCATCCGAACCAGCTCACGGCGCAGCCGCAGCAGCACACCGGGTGAGAACACCTGCTTCAGCTTGATGAAACCGTTGTTGCGGAAAAAGCTGCGCTGCTCTTCGGTGACGCGGTAGGGTGCGCAAAGTTCCTCGAAAATGGCGGGATCATCGGGGAGTTCCAGCTCCGGTATGGGTGGTGCCGGCAGGATCCGCGAGTCTTCGCCGGCGTTGTCTGCCAGGCTGACATACCAATCCCACCAGGCCTGGTTATCCTGATCCCACGGCTGACTGATGTCGGTGTTATCGCTTGCGGCGCTTTCGGGCATAGGGACTCTCGGATCATCTGAAGGAACAGCTTAACGAAACTGGCGCGGCGCGGGAAACGTTCCGTTTTGACGCGGAATGCGCACAAGCCGTTCCTGAGTACGGTAAACCCGGGGCTTGCGCCGGATAAGTCACCCGGCGATAACTCTGCGCCGGGTGCCGGCTACCGGAAGCTCGCCGGTATCGCGCTGAAGTCCAGGCTCCACATCAGCGGCACCAGAAAATACACCATTAAAACGACGATGACCGCCGCGATCAGATTCATCAAAATACCGGTGCGCACCATCTCTAGAATGGTCAGCTTGTTGGTGGCAAAGATGATGGCATTCGGGGGAGTGCCCACCGGCAGCATGAAGGCAAAGTTGGCGGCCATGGCGCAGGGAATCATCAGCGCATAGGGGTGAACCTTCAACGCCAGTGCGAGTGCCGCCACCACCGGCAGGATCATGGTGGCCGTCGCGGTATTGGAGGTGATTTCTGTCAGGAACAGAATCAGCAGGGTGGCGCAGCTGATGATGACCATCAAATGCAGGCCCTCAAGCACCGTGAGCTGCGTGCCGATCCATTCGGCCAGGCCGCTCTCGCGAAAACCGGCGGCGATGGCCAGGCCGCCGCCGAACAGCAGAAGGATACCCCAGGGGATGTTGGCCGCATCACTCCAGTCCAGAATGCGGCTGCCTATATGGCTTTTCGCGGGTATAGCAAATAGTAGCAAGGCCGCAGTGACGGCAATCATGCCGTCGCGGATTTCCGGCAGCAGGTCGGCCCAGATGAAGCCGCGGCTAATCCACAGGAAGGCGGCAAAGACGAAAACCGCGGCAACCGCTTTTTCCTCGAAGGAAGTCCGGCCCAGGGCCTCACGCTCGGCGTGGATCACGCGGCGGCCGCCGGGCAGTTCCCGGATCCGGGTAGGAAAGGCAACGCGGCCGATATAGAGCCAGGCGATCGACAGCAGCAGTATGACGACAGGGACGCCGACTGCCATCCAACCTGCGAAGGTGATCTCGACCCCGAACAGTACCCTCGCCTGTGCTGCCAGTATGATGTTGGGTGGCGTGCCTATCAGAGTGCCGACACCACCGATGGTGCCGGCATAGCCGACACCGAAGATCAGCGATTTCTCGAAGGTGGGCAGGTCGCGCTCCTCGGGCTTGCCCCTGAGGCCACTGGCTACCTGTGCGGTGATGGCCAGCGCCATGGGGATCATCATCATCACCGCGGCGGTGTTGGACACCCACATGGAAAGAAAGGCGGTGGCGAGCATGAAGCCGAGCAGAATGCGCTGCGTGCTGGTACCGACGACATCGATAATGCCCAGTGCAATGCGTTTGTGCAGATGCCACTTCTCCATGGCGGTGGCGATGAAAAAGCCGCCCAGGAAGAGGAAGATAATGTCATTGCCGTAGGAGGCGGTCACCGTCGCGCTGTCCAGCGCGCCGAAGACCGGCAGCAGCACCAGTGGCAGCAGTGACGTGGCCGGGATGGGAATGGCCTCGGTAATCCACCAGGTGGCAACCCACAGCGTCGTGGCCAGCACGACGCGGCCCGCGTAACCCAGCTCCTCGGGTGCGAAGAACAGCATTGTCAGCGCAAACAGGGACGGACCCAG